>Ga0160423_10000363_pt1 | contig 36489 bp, 23 predicted proteins | sample CRUFie14St8metaG_FD_108191 | JGI IMG/M metagenome (GOLD analysis project Ga0160423, IMG submission 108191) | Marine microbial communities from the Costa Rica Dome - CRUD Field 142mm St8 metaG | ecosystem: Environmental > Aquatic > Marine > Oceanic > Photic zone | place: Costa Rica: the Eastern...
GGACCTCCGCCACCAGGACCTCCGCCACCAGAAACTGCATTAATATCCATTAATTCTGGATGATTAGCAACAATACCATAGTTATCTTTTGTTGGATCATGATCTTGAATCAAATGATCCCAAATATGCCATTCCCAAACAATATCAGCACTTGTTCCATTTTGTTGCAACTCAACAAAATGAGTAGGCCATTTTTCAGAAGATGGATTATCAAATCCTGCTTGAATTAATTCGGCAGTTGACTTAACCTCCCAAGCAGTTAATATTACATTACCATTTGGTAATAATGTAATATCATGATGAGAAACATGATCTGAGTTTGAATAAACATATTCCCAAACAACATTCGCATTTGGATCAAGCTCTTGAATTTTCCCACCAACAGCTGCTCCATTTAATTGATTGTTATTGTATTTTGTTCCACGAACAATATTACCATTTTCTTTTAATAGAACTGTATAATTACAAGAACTAGAACACGACCAATTATGAGCGATATTACCTTGGTCATCAATTAAATACGTAGTATTTTGATTTTGCAAATTATAAAGAGCATAACCATTAAATGACTGTGAATTAAGTTTTTGAAAAAAAAACAAAATAGATATTAAACAATAGAAAGCGATATTTTTTCTAAAATTCATAATTAAAAAGTTAGGTTATTAAAAGGTAAATATAACAAATACGTTTATGCACAAAGGCTCTTTTTAGGAGGTGAAAACTTTGTTAAATTAATACCAACTACTGCAGCTTCATATTCTTCTAAAGTTGGTATTCTTCCCAGAATAGAAGAAAGTACTACAACTGGTGTTGATGCAAGCAATGATTCACCTTTCTTACGATCAGAATCAGCAACTACACGACCTTTGAAAAGTCTAGTTGAAGTAGACATAACAGTATCTCCCTTTTCAGCTTTCTCTTGATTTCCCATACAAAGATTACATCCTGGTCTCTCAAGATACATCATATTTGAATATTTAGTACGCGCTGTATTCTTAGGGTTATTATCATTAAACTGGAAACCAGAATACTTTTGTAATACATCCCAATCGCCTTCTTCTTTCAGTTCATCAATTATGTTATAAGTTGGAGCGGCTACGATAAGAGGTGCCTTAAATTCAACCTTACCACTTATTTTTTCCAAATTTCTTAACATTTGGGCAAGAATCTTTAAATCTCCTTTATGTACCATACAAGAACCAACAAAACCAAGATCAACTGTTTTTAAACCTTTGTAATAAGAAATAGGTCTTATAGTATCATGAGTATATCGTTTTGATATATCTTCATTATTAACATCTGGGTCAGCTATCATTGGTTGAGAAATTATATCTAAATCAACCTCAAATTCAGCAAAATATTTTGCATTAAAATCTGGTGCTAAAGGGGGTTTTTTTCCAGTTTCAATATTTTTTATTCTCATATTGGCTTTATCAATTAACTTCTGTAAAACATTCTTCTCGTTATCCATACCTTTGGCAATCATAATCTGAATTCTGCCTTTAGCAATCTCTAAAGATTTAATTAAAGTTTTATTATCTGATATACAAATAGATGCTTTAGCTTTCATCTCCGCAGTCCAATCTGTAAATGTAAATGCTTTATCTGAAGGAAGTGTACCGATATGAACCTCAATAATTCTGCCTTGAAAAACATTCTCTCCATCATATTTTTCTAACATTTGAGATTGTGTTGCATGAACAACATCTCTAAAATCCATATGTTCTTTCATTTCTCCTTTGAAGGTAACTTTAACTGACTCGGGTATTGGCATACTTGCTTCACCTGTTGCAAGTGCTAAAGCAACAGTCCCAGAATCAGCTCCAAAAGCAACACCTTTTGACATTCTGGTATGGGAATCTCCACCTATAATAACGTCCCAATCATCAACCGCAAGATCATTTAAAACTTTGTGAATAACATCAGTCATAGGATAATATTTATCTTTTGGATCTCTACCAGTAATTAAACCAAAATCATTCATAAATTTCATCAATCTTGGAATATTAGATTTTGATTTTTCATCCCAAACAGAGGCAGTATGACAACCAGATTGGTAACCTATATCAACAATAGGAGAAATTGTGGTAGCAGCCATCATTTCTAGTTCTTGTGATGTCATTAATCCTGTTGTATCTTGTGAACCGATTACGTTTACTTTGATACGTGCATCCGAACCTGCATATAATTTTTGTCCAGATATATTTCCAAGTATATTTTTATTAAATATTTTTTCTACTGCAGTCATACCCTGTTCCTCAACTGAAATTTCTTTTGAAGCTGCATAAACTTGTGGAACATCAATACCTAATAAATTAGCAGCAAAATTCTGTAATTTTTTACCAAATACAACAGCATAAGAACCTCCTGCTCTTATAAACTCCATTTTTTGAGGAGTTAATGCACTAGAAATATCTTTCAGTTCTTGATTTCCTTTAAATAATTTTTTTGATTTAGTATTAATTTTAAGAATCGTTCCTGTTTTGACAGAATAAACCTCTTCAAGAATAGGCTCTCCTTGTTCATCCATAACAGTATTCCCATTATTATCTTTTTTCTTAACCCAATTCTTAAGATCAATTCCAATACCTCCAGTTACTCCTACAGTGGTCAGAAAAATTGGAGAAATACCATTAGTGCCTGCAATTACAGGTGCAATATTTATAAATGGAACGTAGGGACTTGATTTGATACCAGTCCAAAGAGCAACATTATTAACACCAGACATTCTTGAAGATCCAACTCCCATTGTTCCTTTTTCAGCAATTAACATTACACGTTTATCAGGATACTTATTTTTTAATGACAGTAGATCATTTTGCATCTCTTTATTGTGCTCAAACAAACATTGACCATGTAATTCACGATCTGATCTAGAGTGCGCATCACTACCTGGAGACAATAAATCGGTAGAAATATCACCTACTCCTGCAATGTAAGTAACTACTTCAATCTCTTCATCAACTTTAGGCAATTTAGTAAAGAATTCTGCACGGGCATAACTTTGTAAAATATCTTTAGCAATTTCATTACCCTCTTTATAAGATTTTTCTATACGATCTGTATCTGCTTCATAGAGAAAAACCTGTGTCTTCAAAACTTTTGCAGCTTCCTTTGCAATAGAAAAATTATCACCTAAGGCTAAATCTAATAATACTTTTATAGATGGACCTCCTTTCATATGTGATAACTGCTCAAAAGCATAGCTAGGTGTTATTTCATCTAGAACAAATTGACCAATAATAATCTCTTTGAGGAATTTAGCTTTTACAGACGCAGCACTTGTTGTACCTGGGAGAACATTATATATGAAAAAATTTAAAGATTCTTTTCTATTGGCATTTTTTACATCTTTTATTTGATCAATGATATCTTTAAGTAAATTAGCATCATCAATCGGTTTTGGTTTTAACCCTAGAGTTTTTCTCTTCTCTATTTCCTCAACATATTTGTAATAAGTATTCATAGTAAAAAATGTTTAGATTGTAGTTAACAATATAACAACTATCATTTAGCATAAATTTAACGGTCGAATTTACTAATTTTAAGGGGGATTTGAAAGTTCAATTCATCAAAAAAGATACAATCAAAAATAAACTTAGAAGAAAAGTAAGAAGATTCAAAAGATTTTTAATATCTTTGCGCTCCTTGTTTGACTATTATTGTGTTTAAACAAGCGAATAACGTTAATTATAGAATAAATAACTTAAAATTTATGAATTCGTACGAAACTGTTTTCATTTTAACTCCCGTTTTGTCTGAAGAACAGGCAAAGGAAGCAGTGCAAAAATACCAGGAAGAAATAAATTCTTTAGGTGGAAAAATTAAGCACTCAGAAAATTGGGGATTGCGCAAACTAGCATACCCTATTCAAAAAAAATCGACTGGATTTTACTTTTTATTAGAATTTGAAGGCGATGGATCAATCATATCTAATCTAGAAATTAACTTCAAAAGAGATGAACGTATTATTCGTTTCTTAACCGTTAAAATGGATGCTGACCATATAGGTTACGCAGAAACACGTAGATCTAAAATTAAGGAGAGAAAGAAAGAAGAAAAAGTAAAAAAAGAGCAAAAAACTAAAGCTTAATTAATCACAAAACAAAAAAAACAAAATGGCTCAAAATGATATTCGTTATTTGACACCGATTAGTATCGAGATCAAAAAAGAAAAGTACTGCCGATTTAAGAAAAGTGGTATCAAATTTGTGGATTATAAAGACGCTGATTTCTTATTAAAATTAGTAAATGAGCAAGGAAAAATTTTACCACGTCGTATTACCGGAACTTCTCAAAAATTCCAAAAGAAAGTTAATCAAGCTATAAAACGTGCTCGTCACATTGCTATACTTCCTTATGTTGGAGATATGCTTAAATAAAAATAATTATAACTAGAAAAATTATTTAAAATGGAAGTAATTTTAAAAAAGAACGTAGACAATTTAGGATATGAGAATGAAATAGTTACGGTGAAACCCGGTTACGGTCGTAACTTTTTAATACCTCAAGGATATGCTATTCTTGCAACAAAATCTGCAAAAAAAGTACATGCAGAAACAATAAAACAAAAATCACACAAAGAATCTAAAATTTTACTAGAAGCTCAAGAAACTGCCACTAAAATCGAAAAAACTGTTATTAAAATAGTAACAAAAGTAGGTGAAAAAGGTAAGATTTTTGGTTCCATTAATACCGTTCAACTTTCAGAAGCATTAAAGGAAGAAGGTGTTATTGTTGACAGAAAATCACTTAAAATCAAAAACGAACCTATCAAAGAGATAGGAGTTTACGATGCAACTGCTAACCTCCACAAAGAGGTTATTTCAAATTTTAAATTTGAAGTAGTTGGTGAATAATAATAAACATTATAATTTATTCATTAACAGAATTTTAAAATTTAGATCCATAGTTTATCTTTTCTTTGTATAATTGTAACTATGAAAAAGGAACACTTTATATTACTAGCTATATTATCAATTTTTTTTCTTGCCTTTTCGAGATTAATACCACATCCTCCAAATTTCACTCCAATATTAGCAACATGCATATTTGCAGGTATGAAATTTAAACAAAACTTATATTCATACTTTACCCCCATAATAGCTATGTTTATTTCTGACATATTAATTGGTCTTCACACTGGAATTCTAGTTGTATATCCAACTCTTTTAATAACTGTTTTTTTAGCAAGAAAATTTAAAAGTATCAATTCAGCGAGTCTATTGTGCTCTTTGTTATTTTTTATTGTAACTAATCTTCAAGTTTGGATTTTTAGCGATATGTATCAAAAAAACATATATGGTTTAATCGAATGTTACACATTAGCCCTTCCATTTTTTAGTATGACATTGATTAGCACTTTCTTATATAGCTATATCTTGTTCGTAGGATTTGCATTAATTACAAAAATGAAAATCACAGATAAAATATAAATGAAGAAAAGAAACTATCTTTTTATGCAATATATTGATAAAAAACATCAATAAGATGTGAAAAGAAATCTAAAAGAAGAATTAGCGTTTGTGAATTCCTTCATCAGATACAGAAAGTCTCTTTCTGCCCTTTCTTCTGCGGGAAGCCAAGACTCTACGACCATTTTTAGTTGCCATACGACTGCGAAAGCCATGCTTATTTCTTCTTTTTCTTACTGATGGTTGGAATGTTCTTTTCATAATTCTTTAATTTCATTTTAGAATGTGTTATTACCTAAAATGGAATGCAAAGATAACTATTTTTATTTTTATCCAAAGCCTTTATAGAATTTTATGTAAAAAATAGATGATTACTTAATTTGTATGTAATTTCGTAATTAAGAATTTTTAGAATGTTTAAAAGAATAAATAAGAAAAATAAACTATCGATAAACAGTATAAAGGAAGCAAAAAAAATTTTTTCTTACCTTAAACCTTACCGTTATCTATTTTCTTTAGGGTGGATATTTCTTATTATATCTAGTTCTATTGGATTATTATTCCCTATTATAATGGGTCAATTATTAGGGTCTGGATCAAATCAACCTTCCACTATGCATGGTATCCTAAAAATGATTAATCTTAACAATCTAACAACTTATGCAATTGCCTTATTTATAATTTTTGCAGTACAATCTCTCTTCTCATTTTTTAGAATTATAATATTTACAAATGTCACTGAAAATACACTTAAAGATATCCGAAAAGATGCATTTGAAAAATTAATATATCTCCCAATGGATTTCTTTAATAAGAATAAAGTAGGTGAATTGACGAGTAGACTTTCTGCTGATATTGAAAAATTACAAGAGACGATGCGCACAACAATTGCAGAATTTTTTAGACAAATTGTAATGATTATAGGTAGTATTTTTTTCTTAATATATATTTCACCTAAACTAGCTCTAATAATGTTATCTACAATACCTGTAATAATAATCACGGCAGTCTTTTTTGGACGATTCATAAGAAAATTATCAATACATGCCCAAGATGAATCTGCTAAATCAAATTCAATAATTGAAGAATCATTAATGGGTATTTCGAATGTAAAATCATTTACTAATGAACTTTTTATGATTAATCGATATATAAAATCAATAAACCATATTCGTGCACTAAATATTAAAAGTGGTTTATGGAGAGGTATTTTCGTCTCTTTCTTAATATTTTGCATGTCTGGTGCAATAGTAGTAGTTGTTTGGCAAGGTTTATTGATGACTGAAGGAACATATCCAGAATTGTCTCGCGGAGATTTTTTCACATGTATGCTTTTAACAATAATGATGGGTATTTCATTCGGTGCTGTACCTGATATGTACTCAAGCATTCAGAAAACAATAGGAGCATCAGAAAATCTAATGAAAATTATAGGTTCTGAGAGCGAAAAAGAATTATTAAATGGAAAAGAAAAACCAAATATTACTGGTGAAATAAGTTTCAAAAATGTCCACTTTAACTACCCTCAAAGAAACAATATTGATATATTGAAAGATATTAGTTTCAGTGTAGATCAAAATCAAACAATTGCATTAGTTGGACCATCGGGCTCAGGTAAATCAACGATAGGATATTTACTACTAAATTATTATCCAATTTTAGAAGGTAAAATTCTTTTTGATAATATTGAAATTTCAAAAATTGACACAGAGCACTTACGTTCTCAAATAGCAATTGTACCCCAGGAAGTTATACTTTTTTCTGGTTCAATAAAAGAAAATATAATATATGGAAGACTAAATGCAACAGATGATGAAATAATCGAAGCAGCAAAGAAAGCAAATGCATGGGAATTTATTATCAAATTTCCTAACAAATTAAACACCGAAGTTGGAGATCGCGGAATTCAATTATCTGGTGGACAAAAGCAAAGAATAGCAATTGCTAGAGCAATTTTAAAAAACCCTAAAATTTTAATTTTAGATGAAGCTACATCATCTTTAGATTCAAAATCTGAAAATCTAGTTCAAGAAGCATTAAACAAGTTAATGGAAGGTAGAACTTCATTCGTTATTGCTCATAGACTATCAACAATAAAGAGAGCTGATAATATCCTAGTATTATCAGATGGAACAATTAAAGAAGAAGGTAAACATGATCAATTAATATCTTCTGAAGGCATCTATGCAAACCTTGTAAAACTTCAAAATGTAAATAACAAAAATTAACTTACAAATGAGGAGCACAAGTTTTAAATAAATCACTTATATTTCCTTTAACATGCGACAACTAAATTTCTTCCTAAATATGTTTTCACTAGTAAAAGTTGAATTACCAAGTATACCATTACAATCAACATATTAATGTATATATTATTTTACACAAAAAAATTAACTAAGTTATATTATAAATAAAAATATAAAAGACTTAAGGTATTTGACATAATAATTTTAGTTAACTAAAATGATGGAGATACCACACACATAATTTCAGCACAGATAATTGCTCCATAAGTTCCTAGGGCATATCCTAAAACTGCTAATAATGCACCAACACTGGCTAATGAAGGATGGAATGCAGATGCAACAATCGGAGCAGATGCAGCACCACCAATATTTGCTTTTGAGCCAACTGCAACAAAGAAAAATGGAGCTTTAATTAATTTTGCAATAACAAACAAAATTAGAATATGAACGAGCATCCATATAATACCAACTAAAATTAATTGAGGTTCTTCTATCGCTTTTTCTAATTCCATTTTCATACCAATTGTAGCAACTAGAATATAAATAAATATGCTTCCTATCTTAGACGCTCCTCTTCCTTCGTACTTTCTGAGTTTGGTAGCTGATAAAATTAATCCACCCGTTGTAGATATAACAACCAACCAAAAAAATGAACCTGAAAATGGTGAATCCTTACCCATAATACCAGAAACAAAATTAGACATCGCAATACCAGCATAATGAGCAAATGCAACTATACCAAATGTTATACCGATAATAACCATATAATCTGTTAATGTTGGATTTTTTTCGGAAAGACTTTGGTATTTAGTCATACTATTTTTTAAATTTTCAATTGATGAAGTATCAGCTTTTAACCATTTATCAAATCTTTCTGAACGTGCAGCACCCCATAGTAAAAATGCCATCCATAGATTTGCTACAACAATGTCAACTGTTACCATTTTACCATAAAAATCAGGGTTATATTTATATGTTTCAAGCATTGCTGCTTGATTTGCACCACCACCAATCCAACTTCCAGCCAATGTAGAGAATCCTCTCCATGCAGCTTGATCTCCAATCCCACCAACAACATCTGGGTCAATAAACGAATAGATAAAAATAGCTATTGGTCCACCAACTATAATTCCAAAAGTAGCAGTTAGAAACATTATGATTGCTTTAGGGCCAAGATTAATTATTCCCCTAAAATCAATACCTAATGTCATTAATATCAATGCACCCGGCAATAAATAATTCTTTGCCATTGGATAAAGAGTTGAATATTCCTTTGATATTAATCCAAAAGAATCTAAAATTGCGGGTATTAAATAACATAATAATAATGCTGGAATAAACATGTAAAACTTTTTCCATCTTTTAGAATCAATACTTGAAGTATAAAATATCAATGCTAAAACAATTGCTAGTATACCAAAAACAATTGTATCTGAAACAAAGGTAGGTCGATCTCTATAATCAATTTTCAAAGTTAATTTATCATTACCATTAGATTTAAATTTAAGTAGATTTCCTCCCCTATACATTGATGTAGATATCAAGAAAGAGGAATTAGCTCCTTTAATCAAAAAGGGAGAAAGCGAATTAATCTTATAACTTTTTTTAGAATCTCCCTCAGTAAAAATAATAAGAACAGAATCAATACTTCTGTCAGTAAAATCAATTGAATTAAAATCAACTAATATGTCTTCCACAGATTCAATTACAATATTTTTTTCTATAGAAATATTGGCATATTCAATATCTTCTATATCTAATTCTTGAACTGCAAGACTATCCATTACTTGAAATTCTTGAGTAAAAGATAAAAATGAAAAAACTAATAGAGTAAAGAATAGAAATATCCTCATGTAAAAAATATTAAAAATTGATTATCAGTATATTAGATACAACTATTTAACCCCATGCATTAATCTATTAACAACTTTGGTAAGAGCTACACCTAATAATCCAAGACCAATAGGAATAAATGTAAATATTAAGAAAAAAGTAGTCATATCATAATTTTCTGTAATTTTTTCAATTTGACCACCAAGAATACCGGCAAGTTTATTACCAATTGCAACTGCGATATACCAGATTCCAAACATCATAGCTATCATACGCCCAGGAACCAATTTACTCACATAAGAAAGTGCGACTGGAGATAAACAAAGTTCTCCTAGAGTGTGAAATAGATAAGCTAATACAAGCCAAATAAGACTAACTGAACTTGTTTTTGCTCCTGGCTCTATACCCAAAGATCCAAATGCTAAAGCACCAAAACCAATTCCAAGTAGAATTAATCCAAGACCATATTTTGATGCAGCACTTGGATTATACTTACTTTCCCACCACCTAGAAAATAATGGAGCAAATGCAATAATGAAAAGTGAATTTAAGATTAAAAACCATGTTGCAGGAATTTGAACTTCATTTTGTTTTAACTCTTTGACTTTAGCAGGTATAATACCTGTTTTTGAGTTATTTTCTCTTGCCTTTTCTCTTATGTTATTTTCTTTATCTTTTGATAAATATATAAACTTACCTTTTTTATTGACATCTAAAATAGATACAGCATCTCCTTTTTTTAATTTAACAGGCTCTATCAATGTTGTAGAAGCAGATATAGTAGGCTCATCTTCTTCTATTTCCCTTTGTATTTCTTCTGTAATTACTGTTTCGGTATATTCTCCTGGTTGAACCTCTGTCTTTATTAAATTATAAGAAACTATATATGAACTTGAATTTAAATCACGATTAATCATCCAAAATACGATGATCCAAATAATTATAAAACTTGATCCTAAAATCATATTTGCTAATTTAAATCTTTGAAAAGTCTGTTTAAATAATTTGAAAAGTACCCAAGTAATAATTCCAATAGGAACAACCATTATCAAGATATTAATCACAAGAAATATGTAATAATAGTTCCCTGTCATAACTCTATTTGTAAAGTCCTTAGCAAATACAGTCATTGAACCACCAGCTTGTTCAAAACTCATCCAAAAAATAACAGTCATAATTGCAAAAACAACAATAGCTATCATCCTATCTCTTGTAATCTTAGGGTATCTGATGATTCTTGAAATAACTAACCAGAAAAATGCAAAAAGCCCTACAAGTATATATTTATTTGAATAATCGACATCTCCAAATTCAAGAATATTTATACCTGCAATTTTTGATAACGGATCGTTAATTACCCAAGTAACACCAATAATAGAACTAAGAACAACTAATATCTTATCAAAGAATGTAAAAGGATTTAATCGATCTCCTTCAAATTCCAATTTAGAACTTTCATTTTTTTCAGTTTTAGGGTCTGGTTTTTTACCAATATCACCAAAAATATTTCGACTAAGATAAAATTGCATCATTCCCATCAACATGAATATTCCAGCTAAACCAAATCCATAACTCCATCCAACTTTTTCACCAATATAACCGCAAAGTAAAATACCTAAGAAGGCACCAGCGTTAACTCCCATATAGAAAATTGTAAAAGCTCCATCTTTTTTTTCTGGAGTATCTTTATACATTCGAGATATAATAGAGGTCATATTAGGTTTAAAGAAACCATTTCCAACTATTAATAAAGCTATACCTATGTATAGAAAGATATGACTAGACTCTATTGCCATAGACGCATGTCCCAATGTCATAATTATAGCCCCAATAATCACAGCTCTTTGATAACCTAAATAATTGTCTGCTATATAGCCTCCTATAATAGGTGTGATATAAACTAAAGCAGTATATGTACCATATAAGGCCATAGCATGTTCTATTGGCCATTCCCATCCACCTAGACCGAATGCACTTATTAAAAATAGGACCAATAAAGCACGCATACCATAGTAGGAAAAACGTTCCCACATTTCTGTAAAGAAAAGAACAAATAATCCGGATGGATGACCCAACACTGTTGATTTAAAAATATCTGAATTTTGATTTGACATAACTATTTATTTAAAATTTTTTATGATTCTTAACATTATTTATTTAACTAGCACATCGATATCCTCGGCACCATGTGTTAAAGCCTTAAGCTTGTTTAAGATTAACATTAATAGAAAACCTATTAATATTGTAAATACAGCAATCCCTGTAAAAATAATATATTCACCTAAAGACTCTGACCACTCTCCCAGTAAACCTGCCAATTTACTGCCGAATCCTGTCATAGCGAAATAAACCCCCATCATTATAGACGCATATTTTATTGGAGCTAACTTGGTAATAAATGAGAGTGCAACTGGTGATAAACATAACTCCCCGATAGTATGAAAAAGATAGGCTAATACAAGCCAATACATTGCAGAATAACCAGAGCTATTATATTGAGCAACGGCTCCAGTCATAAAAAAGAATCCCGCTCCCATAATTATTAAACCAATTATCATTTTAAATAACGAAGATGCTTCTTTTCCTTTTATCTTTCTTCCTGCCCAAAACCCTGCGACAAAGGTTCCAAAAATTACAATAAAAAGTGCATTTAAAGATTGAAACCATGTTGCAGGTATTTCATAACCTAGCAACATTCTATCTGTTTTTGTTTTAGTATATATATTCATTAATCCTCCAGCCTGTTCAAAAGCACCCCAAAATAATATTACTATTAAAAATGAAAGTAATAAAACAACCACACGATCTTTTTCAATCTTATTTAGAGGTTTTTTAAATGCGTCTAGATCTGATTTTTCTTTAGATTTTCCAAGAAAGTTCCCGACATGCTCAAGATGTTTTTGACCAACAGCATATTGAACTAAACCTAAAAACATACCTAAACCAGCTAAACCAAAACCATAATGCCAACCATGAACCTCTCCTACATATCCTACAATTATACTAGCAAGAAATGCACCAATATTTATACCAATATAAAACAAAGTGAAACCTTTATCTCTTCTTACATCTCCTTTAACATAAAGACCACCGACCATCGTTGAAATATTTGGCTTTAACATCCCTACTCCAATAACAATCAAAACTAATCCAGAATAAAATGCCCAAATTTCTTCTATTGCTAATATACTGTGACCAAAAAGTAATAATATACCACCTAAATAAACTGATTTTTTCTGACCAAGAATTTTATCTGCAATTATGCCACCAGGAATGGACATAACATAAACCATCATTGTATACCAACCATATAAGGCAAGTGCCTCGCCATCAGTCCAACCTAATCCTGGATTTTCTGTGTTTTCTGAGGACTGAGAAACTAAATATAAAACTAGAATTGCACGCATTCCATAATAAGAAAATCTTTCCCACATTTCAGTAAAGAACAAAACAAATAATCCTACTGGATGCCCAAATAACTGTTTTTGGGACAATAAATTATTCTCTTGGCTCATGAATTAAAATTATAAGTTGTGAATGTAATAAAAAATGAAGAAAAAAATTATATTTACCGCTCCCATTTATCACAATATGAATAATATATTTCTAAGTATTTTATTGTTTACGCTGTCTTTGTTCTCATTTTCAGCTTATACAAACATTAATCATTATAATCCTTTATTTGAAAGTAAAAAAATTTTTGACCAACACACTTACTCAAATTACTTAGTAATCAGTACAAATCATCTTCACTTAGATTTATTTGTAAATTTCGAAAACAATACAATCACCGGAGTTGCTAGACATCAAATGAACAAGAGTAATGCTTCTAAAGCAATTTTTGACATTAAAAATTTAAATATTCAAAAAATAACATTAGGAAAAGAGACAGAAATAGAAACAACTTTTACTATTGGAAAAAATGACAAAATAAAAGGTGCACCCTTAATCGTAAATATAAAACCAGAAACAGAATATATTAATATTTATTACCAAACTAATAAGCAGAATGAAGCTTTAGATTGGTTAGAACCAGAATTGACAGCTGGTAAAAAATATCCATACCTATATACACAAGGTCAAGCAATTTTAACTCGATCTTGGATTCCAGTCCAAGATACACCAATGAATCGAATTACATATTCAGCAGATATTAAAGTTCCTAAGAATCTTCTTGCTTTAATGAGTGCTGAAAATCCTAAAGAAAAAAATCCAAATGGTAAATATCATTTTGAAATGAAACAAGCAATTCCCGCTTATCTTATAGCGCTTGTAGTTGGAGATATTAAATATACTCCACTTGGAAAATTTAGCGGGGTATACTCTGAACCAGAACTAAGTCAACAATGTAAATATGAATTTGTAGACATACCAAAGATTATAAAAACAGCTGAAAATCTATACGGAAAGTATCAATGGGATCAATTTGATATAGTAATACTTCCTTATTCCTTCCCTTTTGGAGGCATGGAAAACCCTAGATTAACTTTTGCTAATCCTACTTTAATAGCAGGTGACAGAAGTTCAATCTCTGTTATTGCTCACGAACTTGCTCACTCATGGTCAGGTAACCTTGTAACCAATGCTACGTGGAATGACTTTTGGCTAAATGAAGGTTTCACAGTTTATTTTGAAAATAGAATAATGGAAGCAATGTACGGTAAAGAAATTGCCGATATAAATGCTGTAATAGAATTTCAAGATTTGCTAACATCAGTTGAAGACATAGAAAAAAGTGAACACCCTGAAGACAGCAGACTAAAACTTGAATTAGATAATAGAGACCCAGATGATGGTATGACAGACATTGCATATGTTAAAGGAGCTTTCTTTTTAAGAACACTAGAGAGTATAGTTGGACGCAATAAATTTGATAAATTTCTTCAAAGCTATTTTAATAGTTACGCATTTAAAACAATTACAACTGAATCATTTATTCAATATTTAAACAAAAATCTTCTTGAACCCAATAAAATAACTTTTAACACTAATGAATGGATATATGGTAAAGGTTTACCTGAAAACTGTATAAAAATAAATTCAAAACGCCTAAACAAAATGGAAAATTGGGCTCAGGAAATTAACTCTGGGGAAAAAGTATTTAAGAATAAAAAAATTAAACGCAGTGATTTTGTGACACAAGAATGGTTAGTTTTCATTCGGAAACTATCTTCTGAATTAAATATAAAAACATTAAATCAAATTGACGCTCAATTAAAGTTCAGCTCTAAAGCAAATGATGCTATTAAATCACAATGGTTTATATTAAATGTTAATGCAGGCAACAAAAAAATAAGACCCTATTTAGAAAAATATCTAATTAAAATTGGTAGAAGGTGGTACATAGAATCAATTTATAAATCATTAATGGAATCTAGATTAATAGATGACCAAAAATTCGCAAAAGAAACTTTCAATAAAGCTAAAAAAGGATACCATTATATATCCAAAAACACAATTGAAAAAATTGTCAACTAAATAGCTATTTTAAATTTAACATCTTCTCTTCGAGAATAGCTATTTTACTTAGTGTATCAGATTCTTTTTTCTTCTCTATAGATATTACCTTTTCAGGAGCTCCAGTGAGAAATTTTTTATTTTGAAGTTTCTTTTGTACAGTTTTTAAAAAGCCTTTTGAATAATCTAATTCTGACTGTATTTTCTTTATCTCTAATTCTACATCTATTGAATCACCAAAAGGAATAAAATATTCATTATTATCAATAATAAATGTATTTGAGTTTTGAGGTTTTACAATTATATATTCTATACTAGATAGATTAGCCATTTTCAAAATAACAGGATCAAACATAGAATTTAAATCAGAATTCTTTTTAACAAATAACTCCATTTTAACCTTATTTGCAATATTATTTTTCTTTCGAATATTACGAATATTAGTAATAACATCCTTAACAATATTAAATTGAGATAAATAATCATTATCATTATTTAACTGATTAATATTAGGCCATGAAGCTACAATAACATCATCACCATTTTTCCTTGCACGAATTTGATGCCATAATTCCTCTGCAACAAAAGGTGTAAAAGGATGAATTAGCTTTAACAAAGATTCAAAAAAACCTATAGTACAATCTAAAGTAAATTTATCAATTGGATGCTTATAACCAGGCTTAATAATCTCCAAATACCAAGAGCAAAAATCGTCCCAAACCAATTTATATGTAGACATCAAAGCTTCTGAAATTTTAAACTTATCAAATAAATTATTAATAGTCTCTAACTCTTTATTAAACTTAATTTTAAACCAATTAATTACAACTTTTGAAGAATCAGATTGAGGTAAATCTTCTTGAACGGACCAAGAACTAACCAAGCGATATGCATTCCATATCTTATTTGTAAAATTCCTTCCTTGTTCACACTGCGAACTATCAAAAGGTAAATCATTACCAGCTGGTGATGACAAAAGCATTCCAACACGAACACCATCAGCACCAAATTTGTTTATTAAATCAATTGGATCAGGAGAGTTACCTAAAGACTTTGACATCTTTCTCCCTAGTTTATCTCTTACAATACCAGTATAATAAACATTTTTAAATGGAATTTTACTCATATATTCTTTTCCAGCAATTATCATTCTAGCAACCCAAAAAAACATAATTTCAGGAGCTGTTACAAGGTCGTTGGTTGGATAATAATATTTTATTTCTTTATTATTAGGGTTAGTCAATCCATTAAATACTGATATCGGCCATAACCAGCTAGAGAACCATGTATCTAAAACATCTTCATCTTGCCTTAAATCTCCATGTGAAATAGGCTTACCTGATTTAATAGAAGCTTTTTTTAATGCATCTTTCAATGTCTTAGCTACAACAAAATCATTTCTATCAGAACCATAATACCATGCAGGTATTCGATGTCCCCACCATAATTGTCTAGAAATACACCAATCTCTAATATTTTCCATCCAATGTCGGTACATATTTTTAAATTTTTCTGGATAAAATTTAATTTCCCCATCCATAACAGCATCTAAAGCTGGCTTGGAAAACTCTTTCATATCAACAAACCATTGTAAAGAAAGCTTAGGCTCAATAATTGCATCCGTTCTTTCAGAATAACCAACTTTATTTATATGATCTTCTGTTTTTATCAAATAACCTTTATCATAAAGTTCTTTCTCTATCAAATCACGAACAACAAAACGATCCATACCTTCAAAATGAAGTGCTTTATCATTTAATGTCCCATCGTCATTAAGAATATCGATAGTTTCAATGTTATGTTTTTTTCCTAATTCATAATCGTTTATATCATGAGCAGGGGTTACTTTTAAGCACCCTGTTCCAAAATCCATATCGACATAATCATCAAAAATTACCGGAATTAATCTATCAACAATAGGAACAATAACTTTTTTGCCTTTAAGATTTGAATAACGTGCATCATTAGGATTAACACATATAGCAGAATCACCAATTATTGTTTCAGGTCTTGTAGTTGCAATTGTTATCCATTTATCATCTTCTCCATCCACCTTGTACCTTACATAAAATAATTTAGAATTCACTTCTTTGTGGTGGACCTCCTCATCAGATAATGCAGTTAAAGCCTCTGGATCCCAATTTACCATTCTAACATCTCTATAAATCTTACCTTTTTCATAAAGATCAATAAATACATCAATAACAGAATCAGAATATTCAGTATCCATTGTAAAACTAGTCCTTTCCCAATCACATGATGCTCCTATTTTTCTTAGTTGATCTAAAATAATACCACCATGCTTTTCTTTCCAATCAAAAGCATGAGATAAAAATTGATCTCTTGTAAGATCCGACTTTTTAAGTCCCTCTTCTCTTAATTTATTTACAACCTTGGCCTCTGTTGCAATAGAAGCATGGTCTGTACCTGGCACCCAACAAACATTTTTACCTAGCATACGAGCGCGACGAACTAAAACGTCTTGAATAGTACAATTCAACATATGCCCCATATGTAATACACCTGTCACATTTGGAGGAGGAATAACTACCGTATATGGCTCACGATCATCAGGCTTTGAATGAAAATATTGATTTTTCATCCAATGTAAATACCATTTTTCCTCTGATTTACTTGGATCATAAGTTTTTGGTGTATGCATAAATATTTATTTAAGCATAAAATTAGCAATTACATATCAAACAATCATTTGATTATAAAGCATTATTTTTGAAAATAAAGAAGAAACTATGAATTTTTTGAGACTTTCTATTTTACTTACAACTTTTCTTGTGACTTTTTCTTGTATAAAAAAAAAACATGTTGATACGATTATTCACAATGCAGAAGTATATACTATGGATAATAAAAATAACATCGAAGATGCAATTGCAATTAAAGATGGTAAAATAATAGCAGTAGGATCAGAAAGAGAAATTTTGAATAAATATCATGCAGATGAATTTATAAATGCCAGATTAAAACAAGTTTATCCAGGTTTCATTGATGCACATGGTCATATTATGTCTTATGCAAGACAAAAATTGGGTGTCAACTTAGCTGATTGCAAATCATATGATGAAATGTTGACTAAAATCAAAGAATATCAAGAAAAGAATAACTACAATTTTATAATAGGTTTTGGATGGAATCAGTCAAATTGGAATAATGATGAAATGCCATCAAATACAAGGTTAAATAAATTATTCCCAAATATACCTGTTTGTCTTTTTAGAATTGATGGACACGCTCTTTTAGCAAACGAATACCTCATTAAAAAATCTAATCTAATAAAAGAAATTAATACAAACCCCGATTTAACATCTGGTGGTTATTTAGTTTACGACTCTCTTAAAAATTTTACTGGTGTTATGGTTGATAATGCAATGAATCCCATACTAAATGTAATGCCAGAATTTTCAGAAAAAGAATTATCTGAAGCAATTATATCTATTCAATCTGAATTAATTTCATATGGGATTACAGGAGTTCATGAAGCAGGTTTGAAATTTAGTGAAGTTAATTTATTTGAAAAATTAATAGAAGAAGATAAACTCAAAATTAATATATATGCAATGCTTCTCCCAACTAAAAAAAATATTGAATTTGCTCGTGAAAACGGAATATATGAAAACAAAAACTTACTAATACGAAGTTTCAAAGTTTTTGCAGATGGATCTCTCGGCTCTCGGGGTGCATGTTTAAAAAAATCATATAATGATAAACATGGTCACAATGGTTATCTAATTACACCTTTAAAACGAATAAAAGAAATAATAAATTTATGCAAGAGCATCGGTTACCAAATGAATACGCATGCAATAGGTGATTCAACAAATAAATTAATTTTAAAGATGTACGAAGATATTTATAAAATTAATCCGGATCATAGATGGAGAATTGAACACGCACAAATAATTGATCCGAAAGACATAAAATTATTTGGAAAATCAGGAGCATTTCCAAGCGTACAACCTTCACATGCTACTTCAGATCAAAAATGGGTAGAATCTCGTTTAGGAGAAAATAGAATTGAAGGAAGTTATGCATATAACTCATTATTAAAAGAATATGGAATGATAGCAATTGGAACAGATTTTCCAGTTGAATTAACTGATCCATTTTTGACAATTCACTCCGCAATAAATAGAAAAAACAAAGAAAATTTCCCTATCAATGGATTCCAGGCTAATGAGTCAATAACACTAGAACAATGTATACGTGGTATGACTACATGGTCTTCTTATGCTGCTTTTCAAGAAAACAAAATTGGCACAATTGAAGTTGGAAAAGATGCAACAATTGCAATATTTAATTTACCTGTATCTGCAAACAAAAGATATAGTCCAAACTATGCCTATATGACATTTATTCAAGGAGAAAAAGTACATGCTTATTGAATAAATTTTCCTCTTAATTAAAAAATAAAACCAATTCAATAATCTTTAAAATTATTAACCTTGGATTTTAAGTAAATTAGTATCAATTAATTATATAAATAATGATAGATAAACTTAGACTATTTGACATTCCATATTATCAATTACAAAACAATCCAAATGATAATATGTTTGTCTCGAAAAAAAATGGAAATTGGAACAGTATTTCAACAAAAAAGTTTCTAGATACAACAATGGATTTATCTATGGGACTTATTGCTTTAGGAATAAAAAAAGGAGATAAAGTCGGAATTATATCATCAACAAGGTATGAATGGAACCTAATGGATATATCCATTCAACAAATAGGCGCTATTGTTGTTCCATTTTATCCAAACATATCTGAAAAAGATTATCTATATATTATAAATGACTCAGGAATAAAATTATGCATTGTTGAAAATGAAGAACTTTTTCTTAAGATCAAGAAAATTAAAAATAATACCCCTTCGTTAAAAAACATCTACTCAATGGATGAAATAGAGGGCTGTAAGAATTGGATTGATCTAGCAAAACTAAAAGAAACAATAAAAATTGATAAGGTACAAAAAGAAATGAATAAAGTTAAACAAGAAGATTTAGCAACAATAATATATACCTCTGGAACAACAGGATACCCTAAAGGAGTTATGCTTTCACATAAAAATATAATTTCTAATATAGCAGCTTGCATAGATCCAATTCCAGCAAAGGAAAATTCTAAAGTACTTTCTTTTTTACCTGTTTGTCATATTTATGAACGAATGTTACATTATCTATATATATACTTAGGGTGTTCTATATATTTTGCTGAATCATTAGAAACAATAGGTGAAAATATTAAGGAAGTAAAACCTGATGTATTTACAGCTGTACCTAGATTAATAGAAAAAGTGTTTAACAAAATAATGGCAAAAGGAGATGAATTAAAAGGAATTAAACGTCAATTGTTTTTTTGGGCAGTTAAAGTTGCTGAAGAATATAGAGTCATAGGAAGATCACCAATATATAATATTAAATTGAAAATTGCTCGTAAACTCATATTCTCTAAATGGAAGGAGGCACTTGGAGGTAATATTAAAGCTATTGCTTCAGGAAGTGCTCCATTACAACCTCGTTTAGCAAAAATATTTATTGCTGCAAATATACCTATTCTTGAAGGATATGGACTTACTGAAACCTCGCCTGTTATTTCCGTTAACTGCTTCAAAAAGGGTATTAGAATTGGAACTGTTGGAGCTCTAATTGAAGGTGTTGAAGTAAAAATTGCTAATGATGGTGAAATACTTGTCAAAGGACCTAATGTTATGATGGGATATTATAACAATCCTGAGGCTACATCAAATGTAATTAAGGATGGTTGGTTTCATACTGGTGACATAGGAGCTTTTGAAGAAGAAAAATATTTAAAAATAACTGATAGAAAAAAAGAAATATTCAAAACATCAGGAGGGAAATATATAGCACCTCAAGCAATGGAAAATAGATTCAAAGAATCCCGTTTTATTGAACAAATAATTGTGATTGGTGAAGGACAAAGATTCCCATCAGCTCTTATTTTTCCTGATTTCAATTTTATTCGTCAATCGGTTAAAAATGACAAAATAAATTCTAGTTCAAATAAAGAAATAGCTAATTCTAAAGAGATTAGAAATTTAATTGACAATGAAGTAAAACAAATAAACAAAGAATATGGTAATTGGGAAAAATTAAAGCGAATTCAAATCCTAGAAAATGAGATGACTATAGAAAGAGGAGAATTAACACCGACACTAAAACTAAAAAGGAAAAAAATATTAGAGATTCATGATGATAAAGTGAAGAAAATCTATGAATAAAATTATTTACTTTTAACAGAAGTTAATTTAACTAAAGCATGATGGAATTTTGGATAATAAGTTCCTACTTCAAATTTCATAGTGGTTAAATAATTTCTAATTTCATATTTAGCAGGGGTACTTTTAATATTTGTTTCAACTAAATTTGTACTTGTAACTATTCCTTTTCTGTTTACTGAAATTTCATAAATACAAAAACCATTATAAGAACCTTCAATAACAAAAGAGTGTTTACTTATCATTTTTCTATTATCATTAACAATACCTCCTTCTAAAATTTGACTAAAACAAGAAGATAAAAGAATACTAAAAAGTAATGATATATATAATTTTTTCATAAGTACAAATCTAAAAATTATTACAAAATAAACTTATCCAATTCGACCCCAATCAGGTCTAGAATCAAGTATTTCTTTCAATCTATAACGTATCAAATTATGTTCTTCTAATTCAATAGAAGGATCTTTTATTAAAAGTTTTTTAGCTACTGTTCTTGCCATATCAACAACTTGATAATCCTTAGACAAATCTGCTATCTTTAAATCCAATAAACCACTTTGCTGAGTACCTAATAAGTCTCCAGGCCCTCTTAATTTCAGATCAGCTTCAGCTATTTCAAAACCATCATTTGTTCTAACCATAGTTTTCATTCGTTTTTCGCTTTCATTAGAGATTTCATCTCCAGTCATTAGAACACAATAAGATTTTTCTGCACCACGGCCAACTCTACCTCTTAGTTGATGTAATTGAGATAAACCAAAACGTTCAGCACTTTCAATAATCATTAATGATGCATTTGGCACATTAACACCTACCTCAATAACAGTAGTAGCTACCATAATTTGAGTTTCTCCTTTAATGAATCTATTCATCTCAAAATCCTTTTCTTCAGATTTCATTTGACCATGAACAATACTAACATGATATTCAGGCATTGGAAAAGTTCTAGTTACAGAATCATAACCATCTATTAAATTATTAAAATCTAATTTAGAAGATTCCTTTATTAATGGATAAACAATATATACTTGTCTGCCTTTTTCAATTTCATTTCTAATCAGACCAAAAACAGATAAACGATTTGATTCATACTTATGAATCGTTTTTATGGGCTTTCTTCCGGGAGGTAATTCATCAATAACAGATACGTTTAAATCGCTATAAAATGTCATTGCCAAAGTTCTAGGAATTGGTGTAGCGGTCATAATTAAAATATGAGGAGCTAAATTATTCTTTGTCCACATTCTTGCACGTTGGGCAACTCCAAATCTATGTTGTTCATCAATTACAACTAATCCTAAATTCTGAAACTTCACAGGATCTTCTAAAAGCGCATGAGTACCAACTAAAATATTAATTTCCCCATTTATAAGAGATTCATGAAGAATTAACCTATCTTTTTTCTTTGTTGAACCAGTTAGTATTCCAACACTTAAATTCATTGATTTTAATAAATCAGATATATAAACATAATGCTGATTTGCTAGAATCTCTGTAGGTGCAATTATAGCTGCTTGATAATTATTTCCAATAGCCAGTAACATTGACAAAAAGGCAACTAAAGTCTTACCAGAGCCGACATCACCCTGAAGTAAACGATTCATGTGATGACCAGTATTTAAATCTTTACGAATTTCTTTAAGAACTCTTTTTTGAGCATTAGTTAAATCAAATTTAAGATGATTTTCATAAAAAATATTAAATTCATCTCCAACCTCAGTCATTACATATCCTTTAGATTTTTGCAATGTTATTTTTTTTCTAACTAATAGTTCCATTTGAAGAAAAAATAACTCTTCAAATTTTAATCTAAATCTTGCTCTTCTTGCTTCAATTTCAGTTTTTGGGCTATGAATTAATCTAATCGCTTTTTCTTTTGAAATAAGTTTATTTTCAATAAGCATTTCATCTGAAAATGTTTCCTCAATTTGACCATTTAACTGATTTAAAATTGACTTAATAAGTTTCTGAATAGCCTTTGAATTCAAACCTACATCATTTAATTTCTCTGTACTTGGATATATAGGTTGATAACCTATTTCTTGATTAGAGGATATCTTAGATATTTCTGGGTGAGCAATATTCCAGCGACCTTTATAATTAGATGGTCTTCCAAATATTTGAATTTCCTTATTGACATCAAGAGAACTTTTAATCCACCGAATACCTTTGAACCAAATTAATTCAACTATACCAGTATCATCTTGAAATTTCGCTGTAAGTCTTTTATTTCTTCCTTTACCTGATTCTAAAATGGATATAATTCTGCCTTTTATTTGAACGTTTCCTTTAACCTCATATATGTCTTTAACTTTATGAAATAAAGAACGATTAACATAACGAAAAGGATAATATTCTAAAAAATCTCCAAAAGTAAAAACTGAAACTTCTTTTTTTAAAACCTCTGCTTTTTGTGGACCTACACCTTTTAAAAATTCAATAGGAGTTATCAAAAAATTATTCATAAATCAGAATAAAAAGCTAATTTTAATATAGTTCATCACCTGTTAAACTCAGATAAACCTTGATCTAACCATGCTCTAAAAACTTTGGGATTAGAATGGTTTTGAAAATCAGCAGAACCATTAGATAAATCTTTTCCATCAGGAGTTTGCATAATATAAAAAGGTTGAGCAGCGATACCATAATCATTAATCTGCTTAATCATCCATTTATCTCCTACTGTAACCATATTACGAGTTCTTTTTTCTCCAACCTTAATATTTTTCTTTTGTTCATTCACAGGCAACTCTGTTCTTTCGTCAACATATAAAGAGACAATTACTAATTCTTGTTTTAGTATTTCATATACATCATTATCAACCCAGACTGATTCTTCCATTTTTCTGCAATTAACACAATTCCAACCCGTAAAATCTAATAATAATGGTTTATCAACCTTTTTAGCATAAGATAATGCTAAATCATAATCGTGAAATACATTCAAATTTCTAGAAGTAGCTAAGTGAGATCCCTCAGGTACATCTCCATGAACATCTTTATCAATATTTTGTCCTAAACCCCTAGGAGATTCAGCATATGTGCTAGGTGGAGGAAATGCATTAATCAATTTTAATGGTGCTCCCCAAAGACCTGGAATCATATATACGACAAATGCTAAAACAAATATTCCAAATATTGACCTTCCAACAGAAAGTTTTTCTGTTGGACTATCATGAGGCAACATTATTTTACCAAATAAATATAGTGCAAGAACACTAAAAATAGCAATCCATATCGCTAGAAAAACTTCTCTTTCTAACATATGAGTTTGCCAAGCTAAATCGGCATTAGATAAAAATTTAAAAGCTAAAGCTAACTCTAAAAACCCAAGTACAACCTTAACTGTATTTAACCAGCCACCAGATTGTGGTAATGAATTTAACCAACCAGGAAATGCTGCAAATAGAGCAAAAGGTAATGCTAATGCCAGAGAAAAACCAAACATTCCTATAATTGGAGTAATACCACCAGATTCAGCTGCTTTTACTAATAATGTTCCTACAATAGGACCTGTACAAGAAAATGAAACTAAAGCTAGGACTAGTGCCATGAAGAAAATTCCTATTATCCCTCCTCTATCTGCATTTGTGTCAGCTTTATTAATCCAAGAATTTGGCATTCTAATTTCAAAAGCACCCATAAATGATATAGCAAACACAATAAGTAGAATAAAGAATACTATATTAAACGATGGGTTTGTTGACATTTCATTAAGTACTTCTGCACCAAAAATTGCTGTAATAACAGTCCCAAGTAAAATATAAATTACAATTATAGATATAGCATATAAAATCGCATTGCTAATACCTTTAGCTTTAGTTTTACTTTGTTTAGTAAAAAAACTTACAGTCATAGGAATCATAGGAAAAACACAAGGAGTTAACAATGCTGCAAAACCACTAGCAAAGGAAAGAGCAAATATTGCCCATAAAGACATATTCTCAGTAGGTTCTACTTTTTTAATTTCAACTAGTTCCTCTTTGGTATCAGAAGAAACATCTATGATGGAAGTTTTATCATTTTCACCACTAATATCTTCTTTAATAGAGTCAGAAATAATTATACTTTCTTTAATCAATGGATCTTCTGTGGGTTCTGGTATTGAACCTTTAACTGATAATTCAAAATCAGTTGAATAAGGTGGTAAACAGTGAGTATCATCACAAGTTTGGAATGAAAATTCACCTTTTATTTTGAAATTATTTTTGGAAATAATTTTAATTTTTTGTTTTAATTTAATTGTATTTGAATGATAAAATTGATTTTCATCAGCTAATGAATCATAATGAAAAATTGGTTCAGGTTCACTGACATTTCCAATTAATTTAAAGTTATTTGGTTGAGGTATTAGTGTTAGCTGCGTTGGTATTCCAAAAACATCTTTAGGCAAATAAACAGCATTAATATGCCAATGGTCTTCCATTGTTATTGTTGCCACAATAGATGCATTATTACCATCTTTTTGAATAGAAAAATCCCAACTCACTTTATCTTCAGGTAATTCAAGTTGAGATGAAACATGTTTCACAAATAATGGAGAAACAATTAAAAAGAGGGTAATAAATAAGAATTTTATATTTTTCATATCTAACATTTAAATTAGGTCAAATCTACAAATTAGCCATAAATATTCATATAATTTAATTTAATTCAACGGCCATTAGGGCTAAAAGCAACTCTTGATTGTGCAGAAACTGATTGATCAACAAACATCTTCTTATCATACATAAACTTAGCTGCTAATCCTATCATTGCAGCATTATCAGTACAATATTCAAATTTAGGTATGAATATCTTCCAGCCTCTATTAGAACCTTCTTCATTTATTTTATCTCTTAAATAGCTATTTGCAGAGACTCCACCAGCTATTGCAATATTATCAATACCATAAAATTCAGCAGATTTAATTAGCTTATCAAGTAATACATAAACAATGGAATGTTGAATAGAAGCACATAAATCATTTAAATTATCTGGAATAAAATTTGGATTTTTTTTCTCATTCTTTTTTATGGAGTATAGAATTGATGTTTTTAAACCACTAAAGCTATAGTTAAATCCTGCGACTTTTGGTTTAGCAAATTTAAACTTATTATGATCCCCATCTTTTGCATTTTTATCAATTAAAGGTCCACCCGGGTATTCAAAGCCAAGTATTTTCGCACTTTTGTCAAAAGCTTCACCTGCGGCATCATCAATAGTTGATCCTACAACCTCCATATTAAGTGGAGAATGAACTAAGACAATTTGGGTATGACCACCTGATACAGTAAGACATAAAAATGGGAATGTTGGCTTGTTTTTTTTCTCATCATCAATAAAATGTGCTAAAACATGACCGTACATATGATTAACATCAATCAATGGAATATTTAAAGCTAAAGCCATTGATTTAGCAAAAGAAGTACCTACTATTAATGATCCCAATAAACCTGGACCTTTAGTAAAAGCGACGGCATCAATTTTATCTAAAGTAATACCAGCTCTTTTAATAGCAGTATCAACGACAGGTACAATGTTTTTCAAATGAGCTCTACTAGCTAGTTCCGGTATTACTCCACCATACTCACTATGAATTGACTGACAAGCAATTAAATTTGATAAAACGGTGTAATTTTTGATTACAGATACAGAGGTATCATCACAAGATGATTCAATCGCAAGAATAATAGTCTGTTTTTGACTCACAATGTTTAAGTTTGTATAGCTTGTTAAAATTACTGAAAATATTAGGACAAATAATAGCTAATTCATTTGAATGGTTTTTAATTCTATTTATTGTATTTAGCTTTGCTATAAGGACTTCTTCATTTCAAACATTTATAACAAAGCAAATAGCCTCAAATTTATCTAATAAATTAAATGCTACAGTTGCAATTAAAAATTTATATTTAGTATTACCAGGTGAACTTGCTGTAGAGGATTTTATATTAACTGATACTAATAAAGACACTCTCTTTTTCATAGAAAAAACATACATATCATTTAACAATTATAACTTACCAAAAATTTCCATTGATCTAAATTCAATTAGCCTAGAAGGGGGATATATCTATATTAAACGAGATAAAAATGCAAAATTTAATTATGCATTTTTAAAACATTATTTCTTAAATAAAAAAAGAAAAAAGAAGAATCCAATAATCAAAATTGACAAATTAAATCTAAAAAACATAACTTTTAAATATGATGATTATCGAAAAAAGAAACGAGATTATGGGGTTGATTATTTTCACTTAAAAACAGAGGGTATTAATGGGAAAGTAGAAAACTTCAAATATCATAATGGTCTTTATTATGGTGATATAAAAACATTAAATCTCAAAGAAAAATCTGGCTTTAGACTTGATAATTTTAAAGCCAATGCTTCAATATCTAACAAAGGTATTTATCTAAAAAAACTTCTGATAACTTCTGAAAAGTCAGAAGTTAGATCAGACAAGTTTAATTTGATTTCAAATGGATTAGACGACTTTAAATATTTTGTTGATAGTGTCAAGTTTGATGCAAGGTTAAATAAAAGTTCTATTGATCTATCTGAAACTTCATTATTTGCTCATTTTTTAAAAGGAATGAACGATACTATTAAATTATGTACTTCTTTAGAAAAAGAATTCAAATGTCTAAAGCTTAAAAATTTTGACTTAAGAATATTAAACAAAACACAAGTTAAAGGAACTGTAAATTTACCTGATTATAGAAACATTAAAGGTTCTTTCTTTAATGAACGAATAGATTATGCATATCTTGATATTGAAGAATTAGAATCTATTAAACTACCTATTTCCCTAAACTTAAACCATATTAAATTAGATCCCACAATAAAACGTTTAAAATATATTAAGACAAGAGATATTCAATTAGATGGATTTTATTCACAGTTTGTAATAGCAGGTAAAAACATAGAGACTAAACTTGGAAATATTAAAATAGACAATGGGATTCAATTTAAAAAAAATGAAGAAAAGAATATCTATTCATTTCAGCAATCCAATAGCAATAAATATGATGTTAAAATTGAACAATTCAAATTAGGAGAATTAATAAAGAACAAAAATATTGGTTTAATCGATGGTTTATTTTTCTTATCTGGAGAAATCAAAAATATTAATGAAATATCATTTAATTCAATAATTGGTGAAGTAAATCGTTTTGACTATTTAAATTACCCATACAATAAAATAAAAATTATTGAGGGTAATTTAATTGACAAAAAATTCGAAGGTAAAATTGATATTAAAGATGACAATATAGATGTCACTTATAATGGGAGTATTGATTTCAAAGAGGAACTTCATCTTAAATTTAATATTGAAGTAAATAATGCACTATTAAATCAATTAAATATATCAAAAAAGAAATCAAAATTTTCTTCAAAAATTACATTTGATATACAAGGTAATAATCCAAATAAATTCAGGGGTTCTGTTGTTTTATATGATTTTATCTTGAGCGAAAAAAATAAAAAATTAAATATTCCATCAATTACAATTAATCTCCAAAGAGATAAAGAAAACGATCACTTAAGCTTATTAAGTGATATTATCAAATTAAATATTGCAGGAAAAGTCAATTTGAATGAAATTGTAAATAATTTCAACAACCAATTTCATAGAATATTTCCAGTATTATTTAATTATAAAAATAAATATGATTTTAATAAAAATAATCACTTTGAATTTGACCTTACAATTAATGATTCTGAAAATTTATTATCAATAATACATCCATCATTATATATAGCTCCTAAAACCAATTTTTCAGGTCACTATTATGAAGATTCATCATTTTTTTTAGCAACTCTAAAATCTGATTCTATTTTTTTTGCTAATCTTAAGTCATATGGAATTCATTGTTATCAATCAGTAAACAAAAATGATTTATCTGTGTCAATAAAAACTAACCTAAGTATTTATAATGACTCTTTAAAATTTAATCAGCTTGATTTTTCCTCTATCGGAAAATCAAATGGACTTGAGTCTAATCTTTCATGGAAATCAGAAAATACAATATCATCATTAGTGAAATGGTCAACATCATTTATTGATGAAACACACTATAAAATGGTTCTAGATACTTCATATTTCCACATAAACTCTAATAAATGGCACATAGAAAATCAATCTAAATTCACATTTAATAATGACACAATGCATGTTGAAAAATTTCTATTAACTAGGAATAATCAAAGAATATCAGCTAATGGATACTTATCAAAAAAAGATAAACATAAGTTGAAATTTAATATACAAAAACTAGATATATCAGAATTATCAAAATTCATTTCAAACATTCCACTAAAAGGAACTTTTAATTCCAGTGGTTACATATCAAATCCAATAAATAATTTTGCTTATGAGGGTAAAGCAACTTTAAAAGAATTTATTATTCAAAATCAACTCTTAGGGAACATCAACTTAACTTCTTTTTGGAATCCAGAAAGTAAAAGTATTTATCTTGATGGTAATTTAAGATACAAGGAAGAAAAAACATTTGATTTTATAGGTGATTATTATCCTTATAAGAAAAAAAATAAATTAGATTTTAATTTAATTTTTGATAAAACTGATATCCAATTTACAAATGCTTTTCTTGATCCAAATATTCTATCGGAAATAAAAGGATTCTTAAAAGGAAAACTTAAAATATCAGGTAATCTAGAAAAACCGAATTTTGATGGATCTATCTCTCTAATAAAAAGTTCTGCAAAATTAGAATTACTAGGAACAAATTTTGCAACAGAAGGACCTATTCAAGTCGACAATTCTGGTTTCTATATTAATGAAATTCCTATATTCGATGAAGAAGGAAATGCAGGAAAACTAACAGGTTCTGTTTACCATAATAATTTTGAAAACTTTAATTTTGATGTAAATCTTGATCTTGAAGAAGATGCTATAAATAAAGATCCTTTAACCCCTTGGAAATCAAAACCATTAAATAAATTTTTAATTCTCAATTCTAAATATAAATCTGGAGATGTTTATTATGGTAAAGGATATGCTACTGGTATGATTGATATTTTTGGATATTCAAATAATCTTGAAATAACAGTAAATCTTGAAACAAAAGAAGGTACAAAAATAAATATCCCAATGTATGGTATTAAAAAAATAGAAGACGAAAACTTTATACACTTTGTTGATAAAGAAAATATAATAAATACTATAGAATCGAAAATTGATTTTACTGGTGTTAACCTAGATTTGAATTTTAAAATTAAACCTAGCGCAGAAGTTAAAATTATTTTTAATGAAAAATTAGAAGATGAAATTACAGCAAATGGTCAGGGAGATTTAAATATTAGCCTAAATAATTTAGGGGATGTTAATATGAATGGAATATATACAGTAAAGAATGGTGTCTATGACTTTTCAATGGGACTGATAAAACAAAAATTTTATATACAAAATGGAGGGAGTATTAGTTGGACAGGAGATCCATATAATGCAATTCTTGATTTAAATACTTATTATCGTGTAAATGCTAATATTTCAACAGTTCAACAAATAAATTTAAATACTAATGAAATCAATGAAAAAGAAATACTTTGTTATCTAAATCTAAAAGAATCTCTTGTAAAACCAGCTATAAATTTTAAGATTGAATCACCAACTTCCTCGGATTTTGAGAAATCAATATTAAATCAAATAAATTCAGATAAAGCAGAACTAAATAGACAGTTTTTTTCATTATTACTTTGGAAAAGATTTCAACCAATAGCAGGAAATATATCAGCAGATGGTAGCGGTGCTCTTGACTTAATTTCAAACCAAATAAATTCTATACTATCAAAAGTATCTTCGGATTATAAGCTAAATGTAAATCTAGACTCAGATAAACTAACAGGCGAAGACACATATGAATTCGGTGTTACCAAAAGTTTTTTAGACAATAGATTAATATTATCAGGCAGCTTTGGTGTTGAAAATCAAAATATAGATGAATCAAAAGATAGAAGTTCAATTATTGGAGATGTTCGTCTTGAGTATCTTTTAAACGAAAATGGAAATTTTAGAATAAACATATTCAATGAATCAAACGATAATAGAATTATCCAAAACCAAGACCAAGGTCCATTTACTCAAGGAGCTGGATTACATTACCAAGAAAATTTTAATAATATTAATGACTTTAAAGTAATTCAATATTTCTTCGATATTTTTAGAAAAAAAAAGAACAAAAGATACCCAATAAAACGTAAAAGAAGACAAGTATATATTAAAAAAGAACCAGATAAATAGACTAGTTAATATAAATTTAAAAGTTGAAAAATTAATATATTCGCATATATATCATATACTCTGATAAATAAAAAAAATGAAGAAAGTACTTATTGCAAATAGAGGAGAAATTGCTCGAAGAATAATCAAAACTTTAAAAAAAATGAATATTAAGAGTGTAGCAATATATTCTGATGCTGACACTAATTCTCCTCATGTAAATGAAGCTAATGAATCTTTATACGTTGGTGAAAGTCCATCTAGTGAAAGTTATTTAAATCAAGATTTGATATTAAAATATTGTAAGGATTTGAAAATTGATGCAATTCACCCTGGTTATGGTTTTTTATCTGAAAATGCTGATTTTGCAAAAAAAGTAAAAAATGCAGGGATAACTTTCATTGGCCCATCACCTTTTGCGATGGAATTAATGGGAGATAAATTGAGTGCGAAAAAAGCTGTTAAAGAATTTGATGTTCCATTGGTACCAGGAATTGACCACCCAATTAGCGATACCAAAGAAGCAAAAAAAATTGCAAAAAAAATAGGTTATCCTGTATTAATTAAAGCATCTGCAGGTGGTGGCGGAAAAGGTATGAGATTAGTTGAATCAGAAGATACAATAGAAGAGCAAATGAAACTTGCTCAAAATGAAGCAAGATCTTCTTTCGGAAATGATTCTTGCTTTGTTGAAAAATTTGTAACTAAACCTCGTCATATAGAAATACAAGTATTTGCAGACAAAAAAGGAAATACAGTATACTTATTTGAACGAGAATGTTCAATACAAAGAAGACACCAAAAAGTAATTGAAGAAGCTCCAAGTTCGATATTAACACCTGAATTAAGAAAAAAAATGGGTGAAGCAGCTGTAAATGTATGCAAATCATGTAAATATGAAGGAGCAGGAACAGTTGAATTTTTACTGGATGCAGACCTTAACTTTTATTTCCTAGAGATGAACACACGGTTACAAGTAGAGCATCCTGTAACAGAAGAAATTACTGGTTTAGATCTAGTTGAATGGCAAATTCGTATTGCAAGAGGAGAAGAACTTCCAAAAAAACAAAATGAATTAAGTATAAATGGACATGCTATTGAATTAAGAGTTTATGCAGAAGATACATTAAATAATTTCATACCAGACATTGGAAATTTAAAACGTTATAGGATACCCTCAGGTAAAAATATTCGCGTTGATGATGCATTTTCTGAAGGTATGGATATACCAATATATTATGACCCAATGATTGCTAAACTAATAGTTTGGGATGAAACACGAGAAAAAGCAATAATAAAAATGCTTGAAGCAATTGACAAATATCAAATATCTGGAATTAAAACTACACTTGATTTTGGTAAGTATGTTTTAAAACATCCAGCATTTATATCAGGTGAATTTGACACTAATTTTATTAAAAATCATTTTCAAGATCCAAAAATAATGTATTCATCTATGGGAGAAGAAAAAGAAATATTAAAGAATAGTTTAAACAAAATATGGAGTGACTTAAAAGAAAAAAATTGTCAAGACTATTCATCAAAAGAAATAACTAGTAGTTGGAAAAATAAAAGAATTAAATAATTATTATCTAATTAAATTTTCTTTCTTAATTATAACAAATAAAAAAGTCAAAATGAATTAAGACTTTCCAATAAATCCTATTAATTTTGGCTATCATAATTTAAAAAAAATGAACTTACACGAATATCAAGGTAAATCAATATTAAAAAAATTTGGTGTAGCTATCCAAGAAGGAAAAGTAATTGAAAAAATAGAAGATGCAGAACTAAAAGCTAAAGAACTTGCCGATGAAACTGGAACTCAATGGTTTGTAATTAAGGCACAAATTCATGCAGGTGGACGTGGAAAAGGAACTATCTCAGAAACTGGATCTCACGGTGTTGTATTAGCTAAAGGAATAGATAAAGTAAATGAAACAGTAAAAGGAATATTAGGAGGACACTTAAATACTGCTCAAACAAATGGTGTTGGTAAACTTGTCAATAAAGTGCTTATTGCTCAAGATGTTTACTATCCTGGAGAAAGTGAACCGTCAGAATTTTATATGTCGGTTTTATTAGATAGAGAGCTTGGGCGTAACATTATTATGTATTCAACTGAAGGTGGAATGGATATTGAAACTGTTGCTCAAGAAACTCCTCATTTAATTTTTAAAGAAGAAATCGATCCTCGTGTTGGACTTCAAGCTTTTCAAACAAGAAAAATTGCATTTAATCTAGGTCTTTCTGGAAAATCTATGAAGGAAATGACCAAGTTTGTAACTTCATTATACAGTGCTTATGAAGGATGTGATTCTTCAATGTTTGAAATTAATCCAGTTTTAAAAACCTCTGATGATAAAATTATTGCTGTTGATGCCAAAGTCACCCTAGATGACTCCAGTCTTTTCCGTCATTCCGAATATGCATTGATGAGAGATAAATCTGAAGAAGACTCAACTGAAATTGAAGCAGATGAAGCAGGATTAAACTTTGTTAAATTAGACGGTAACGTTGGATGTATGGTAAATGGTGCAGGACTAGCAATGGCTACCATGGATATTATAAAGTTATCAGGAGGAAACCCTGCAAATTTCCTTGATGTTGGAGGAACCGCAGATGCAGAACGTGTTGAAAAAGCTTTTAATATTATTTTAAAAGATAAAAATGTAAAAGCAATTTTAATCAATATATTTGGAGGAATTGTACGTTGTGATCGTGTTGCTCAAGGAATTGTTGATGCTTACCAAAATTATGGTTCATTTCCAGTCCCTCTTATTGTACGTTTACAAGGAACTAACGCTAAAGAAGCCAAAGAATTAATAGACAAATCTGGATTAGATGTGATTTCCGTCGTTCAACTTCAAGATGCTGCTGATAAAGTAAAAGAGGTCTTATCATAAATAAACCAATACTCTCCTTATCAATTCAAATCAAAAGCTTTTCATCGATAATAATTACTAACTAATAATTTCTGTTACAATAGATGATTATTTACAAAACAGAACAAGAAATTAATACAATGCGAGAAGCTGCTCAAATTGTGAGTAGAACTCTAGGTAAATGCGCAGAAATGATTGAGCCTGGCATAACCCCATTTGAAATGGACAAAATGGCTGAAGATTATATATTATCACAAGACGCTATTCCTGGATTTAAAGGACTATATGGTTGCCCTAGCACACTACTTATTTCTGTTAACGAACAAGTAGTTCATGGTCTTCCAACAAAAAAGCCTTTCAAAGAAGGTGATATAGTTTCAATTGATTGTGGTTCTTTATATAAAGGATATTATGGTGATCACGCATACACATTTAAAGTTGGAAAAATATCTGCAGATAAAGAAAGGCTACTTAAGGTAACATTAGAATGTCTAATTTTAGGCATATCAGAAGCTAAAGAGGGTAATCGTATTGGAGATATTGGATATGCAATCCAAAATCATGCTGAAAAAAATGGATATGGTGTAGTTAGAGATTTAGTTGGTCATGGACTAGGAAAAAAACTTCATGAAGATCCCCAAGTACCAAATTATGGTCGCAGAGGAAAAGGAAAAAAAATAAATGATGGTTTGACTATTGCTATCGAGCCAATGATTAATATGGGTACACACAAAGTAACACAATTAGATGATAATTGGACAATTGTAACCGAAGATGGCCTTCCTAGTGCCCATTTTGAGCATAATATTGCTGTAATTGATGGTAAACCAGAAATTCTTTCGACATTCAAATATATTGAGGAGGCCTTGAAGAAAAAACAATGAAAAAAGAAAATAGGCTAATATTTATTACTTCTTTAACACTATTATCATATGCATTAATCATTTTATTAGATAAAGGTGTATTTATTTTTCCGTTTCCGTTAAATGAAATTATCATTTTGATCATTGCATTACAATTTTCATATTGGAATTTTAAAAAGTACAAAGTAGTCTCTCTAATTCTAGTTTTAATTGGATTACTTAGTTCACTTAGCAATGAATACTATTGGTCAATACTATTAAACTTTGAGAATATGAATAAATTTTCAAATACAATCATCATTGATATGTTTTTATTACTAAAATCAATTTCCATAATTATGTTGGGAATTATATTCGGGAAAAAACAAAAAAATTATATGAATTACATCTTGTTAATTTTATTTTGTTTCACTTTTATTATTGGAATTATCATATCAGATTATCTATATTCTAGTATTTTAATATGTTTCTCTTATATAATTATGATTTTTTCGATTAAAATAAAAAGTGTTTTTAAACCTGTTAATGTGTTTTGGATTTTGCTACTAATATTAGAATCAACTAAATTACTTTCTATTTGTATGAATAAGTAAAAAACTTTTTTTATTAAAATCTTGCTCTATAACCATTGATTTACTAGCTTTGCCGTCACTTTAAAAAGTAAATATATACGGAGAGGTGCCTGAGTGGCCGAAAGGACTTGTTTGCTAAATAAGCGTACCCCAAAAGGGTACCCAGGGTTCGAATCCCTGTCTCTCCGCTAGAGAAAACAAAAATAATTGATTGTAAAGTGTTATTAATTGACTATTTTTGCAATCAATTTTTGAGTATTTTCTCAATGCTATTTGAAATATTTTATTTGAGATAATCTCGGGGTGTAGCGTAGCCCGGTCATCGCGCCTCGTTTGGGACGAGGAGGTCGCAGGTTCGAATCCTGCCACCCCGACTAGGGGGATGAAAAGTCATCCCCCTTTTATTTTAAAATAAAATTGGGCCAGTAGCTCAGCTGGATAGAGCACCTCCCTTCTAAGGAGGCGGTCAAAGGTTCGAATCCTTTCTGGCTCACATTAAACCTCACAATTAGTGGGGTTTTTTTGTTTACAAATCCCTTTATTTAAGGGGTATCCAGACTGTTAGTACAATGACTTTACAGACATTTAAATGATTTATGTAAAGATACCATTTTTGACCATATTAGAGGAAAAACCTTCAAAAGAAGAGATAGATTGTGTAATGGAATTCTACTGGAAACACGTTCACGAAAAAAGAGAAGAGACTCAAGAAACAATTACCATTTAGGTCAGATACC
>Ga0160423_10000364_pt1 | contig 36426 bp, 33 predicted proteins | sample CRUFie14St8metaG_FD_108191 | JGI IMG/M metagenome (GOLD analysis project Ga0160423, IMG submission 108191) | Marine microbial communities from the Costa Rica Dome - CRUD Field 142mm St8 metaG | ecosystem: Environmental > Aquatic > Marine > Oceanic > Photic zone | place: Costa Rica: the Eastern...
ACCGTATTAAACCTTCGAACTAAAGGAATGACTATGACTAGATTGCCTTTAACAATTTGGGCCTTTTTCATTACAGCAATTATAGGTGTTTTGTCATTTCCAGTTCTATTTTCGGCAGTCCTACTATTGATAATGGATAGAGTTGCAGGTACTAGTTTTTATTTGTCTGACATTATTGTTGGAGGTGAAATGCTTGCGCAACACGGTGGTTCTCCTCTATTGTATCAACACTTATTTTGGTTTTTAGGTCATCCTGAGGTATATATTGTCTTAATTCCTGCTTTAGGATTATCTTCTGAAATAATTTCAACAAATTCTCGAAAGCCAATATTTGGTTATAGAGCAATGATTGGATCAATTTTGGCTATCGCATTTTTATCTTTTATTGTATGGGCCCACCATATGTTTGTCACAGGCATGAATCCTTTTTTAGGTTCAGTATTTGTCTTTACTACTTTGTTAATTGCCATACCATCTGCTGTAAAGGTATTTAATTATATCACAACTTTGTGGAGAGGATCTATTGTATATACTCCAGCAATGTTATTTACAATCGGTTTGGTTTCAACATTTATTACAGGAGGAGTTACGGGTATTATTTTAGCTGATGCAGCTTTAGATATTGCTATTCATGACACTTACTTTGTTGTAGCCCATTTCCATGTTGTTATGGGACTCTCTGCAGTTTTTGGCATGTTTGCCGGTGTTTATCATTGGTTTCCTAAGATGTTTGGGAGAATGTTAAATAATCGTATGGGTTATGTCCATTTTTGGATAACAATTATAGGTGCTTACGGTGTTTTCTTCCCGATGCATTTTGTTGGATTAGCAGGGGCTCCTAGAAGATATTATAATTATTCTGTTTATCAAGACTTTGATATGGAAACGTATAATTTAATGTTTGATTTAAATGTCATTATTACAATTTTCGCAATTATTTCTGCATTAGCTCAGATTATTTTCATGTTTAATTTCTTCTATAGCATATTCAGAGGACCAAAGGCTACTCAAAATCCTTGGAAATCGAATACTTTAGAATGGACTACACCAGTGGAACATGTTCACGGTAATTGGCCAAATGAATTACCAACTGTTCATCGGTGGGCTTATGATTATTCTAAACCAGGAGCAGATGAAGATTTTATTTCTCAGATTATTCCACTGAAAGAAGGTGAAGAAGAACATTAATTAATATTTGAAAATTTAAAATATCCTTTGATTTGACAAAGGTCTTTTTGTATTTTTGAGTAAATTCAATTACTTGGAAGATACATTTGATTATAGAGAAGAAGCCGATAGTCAGGGGGATAGTGATTTTGATAAGGTATTAAGACCTGAAAGATTAAAAGATTTCACAGGCCAATCAAAAATTGTAGATAATCTTCAAGTATTTATTAAAGCTGCATTACTAAGAAAGGAACCAATAGATCATATTTTATTGCATGGACCTCCTGGTCTTGGGAAAACAACGTTAGCTCATATTATAGCTAATGAGTTAAACGTTGGCTTTAAGGTTACTAGTGGACCTGTTCTAGATAAACCAGGAGACCTAGCAGGTTTACTCACAAATCTACAAACTGGGGATGTCTTGTTCATTGATGAAATTCATCGTCTTAGTCCTGTTATTGAAGAATATTTATATTCAGCAATGGAAGATTATAGTATTGACGTATTAATTGATACTGGACCAAATGCTAGAAGTGTTCAAATTGCATTAAATCCTTTTACATTAATTGGCGCAACAACCCGTTCTGGGCTTCTTACATCTCCATTGAGGGCAAGATTTGGAATTAATTTACGCTTGGAATATTATAATTCTAAAATGTTAACATTAATTGTTGATCGTTCAGCGGATTTATTAGATATTCCTATATCAAAAGAAGCATCTTATCAAATAGCTAGTCGAAGTAGAGGAACCCCCCGTATTGCAAATGCTTTGCTTCGTAGAGTACGTGATTTTGCCCAGATTAAAGGAAATGGTAATATAACAATAGAAATTACTGAAATATCTCTTGAGGCATTAAATGTAGATCAAAATGGATTAGATGAAATGGATAATAAGATATTATCTGTTATGATTGATAAATTTAACGGTGGCCCTGTTGGTATGACTACAATTGCAACAGCTATTGGTGAAAATTCAGGGACTATTGAAGAAGTATATGAGCCATTTTTAATTCAAGAAGGATTCTTGCTTCGCACTCCAAGAGGACGTAAGGTAACTGATAAAGCTTATGAACATCTAGGTAAGCAAAGAGAGAACACTCAAGGGGATTTGTTCTAATATCTTATTTTGAATAAAAAAGTTGAATATACAAGATTAATTAAAGATAAGGCAAAAGAATTAGGATTCTTTTATACCGGAATTTCTAAGGCAGATTTCTTAGAAGAAGAAGCTAAAAAGTTAGAAGATTGGTTAAAAAAAAGACATCATGGTCAAATGGCTTATATGGAGAACCATTTTGATAAACGCTTAGATCCACGTCTTTTAGTTGATGGAGCTAAATCGGTTATATCTTTATTATTGAATTATTTCCCTAAAGATTATATAGGGGAGAATAATGATAGTCTCAAGATTTCTAAATATGCTTATGGTGAGGATTATCATTTTGTCATAAAAAAAAAATTAAAAGAGTTATTAGAGTTTATAAATATAGAAATAGGTGATGTTGGAGGAAGAGTTTTTGTTGATTCAGCTCCAGTTATGGATAAGGCATGGGCTAAGCGAGGGGGACTAGGATGGATGGGTAAGAATACTAATATTATAAATCCAAAAAGTGGTTCGTATTTTTTTATCGCAGAGTTGATTTTAGATATTGATTTAGAAGAGGATGGACCTATAAAAGATTATTGTGGATCATGTACAAAATGTATAGATGCGTGTCCAACAGAAGCTTTGTCATCATATAAATTAGATGCATCTAAATGTATTTCATATTTGACAATTGAACTTAAGAGCCAAATTCCAAGTGAGTTTAAAGGTAAAATGGATAATTGGATTTTTGGTTGTGATATTTGTCAAGATGTATGTCCTTGGAATAGGTTTTCAAAGCCACATAAACAAGAAGAGTTTGATCCTCATGATAAATTAGTAAAGATGTCAAAGGCTGATTGGGAAGATATATCTGAAGAAGTATTTCATGAAGTTTTCAGAAAAAGTGCAGTTAAGAGAACAAAATATGATGGCCTAAAAAGAAATATAAAGTTTATTACAAATTATTAGATGATTAAATAATTAGTATTAAAATCCTCCAAATATTGCTCGGTACAAATCATTACCATTTGCATAGATTAATAGACTTATTAGTATAAAGAAGCCAACATATTGGGCATATTCTAATATTTTTTGAGGAGCTTCTTTACCTGTTATTATTTCATATAATAAGAATACAACATGTCCACCATCAAGCGCTGGAATAGGAAGTATATTCATAAAAGCTAATATTATGGATATCAAGGCAGTATTTAACCAAAATTTTTGCCAATCCCATTGAGCAGGAAATAAATTTCCTATTGCACCAAACCCTCCTAAAGAAGTTGCACCTTTCTTTGTAAATAGGAATTTTAATTGTGCTACATAATCTCCAAGAGTATTTAGTCCACGATTCATACCTCTTCCAATACTTTCTATAAAGCTATAGTATACTGTTTGAATTTTATCCTCTTCAATAAAACTTTCGATGTTGTAAGAAAAACCAATTAAACTATCAGATCCAACAGAGGTGTTAAGTATTATTTCCTCTCCTTCACGAATAACATTTACAGTAATTGTTTTACCCGAATTTTCATGCAATGTAGGTTGGATATCACCATAGTAAACAGTTTCTCCTTTAATTTTCCTTATTTCATCTCCTTTTAAAAAACCAGAATTTTCGGCAATACTGTTAGGATTAATGGATTGAACTACTGCATAACTTTGTAGAGTAACTACAGGAAAAGCTCCTGATTCAAAAAGCTCATAATCTATATTTTCTGGTAGTGTAATAGATTCTATTGTGCCATTTTTATGTTTTACTGTTAATTCTCTATAGTCTCTCAAAAGAAGACCATTATTTATATCATTAATATGTTTGATTTCTTTATTGTTAATTGCAATAATATTGTCACCATTATTGATATTATATTTTGCTAATGATTTGTGAATATTTAATCCATGATCTAAATTCTTTGTAGCCACTTGTTCTTCACCCCATGAGAAAACTACAAAAATGTATATTAAAATACCGAGTATTAAATTAACCACTACTCCGCCAATCATTACAATTAGTCTTTGCCAAGCAGGTTTTGATCTAAACTCCCAAGGTTGAGATGGTTTACTCATTTGTTCTTTATCCATTGATTCGTCAATCATTCCTGAAATTTTGACATAGCCACCCAATGGAAGCCACCCAATTCCCCATTCAGTATATCCAATTTTCTTTTTAAATAGCGAGAACCAAGGATTAAAAAATAGGTAGAATTTTTCCACACGAATTTTAAATAGTCGAGCGGCAATATAATGACCAAATTCATGAAGTACAACTAATATTGAAAGTGATAATAATAATTGACAAGCTTTAATAAAAAAATCCATATTTATAATTTATTGCTGCAAATATATTCTTTTCTTAAGAAGAAGAGAGGGAAACATAATTATTTTCAGTAAAATATGATATCAGTGCTTCTTTTATTAAATGTTGTTGTTCTCTATTATTTATGTAAGGGATTTTTTTTAAGAGCTTAAAATGCGGCCATTTATCTTCATCTAAGCCCTCAAATTGGTAATATCCATATGGCTCTAGTAATGTACAAATTGCAATATGAATAAGGTTTGTCTTTTCTGCTTTTGAGAAATTTTTATATCCCATGCCTAATTCATTTACACCTACCATAAACAATAGGCTTTGAACATCCATTCCCTCTCCAAAAATTATTTCAAGTTGTTTTTTTACTTCTTGAAATTTTAATTCAACATCATAATCCATATTACTAAAATAAATATTCATATTTAAATTTTCTATAAGAATATTGAAGTTTATTCATAACTTAGAAGCAAAAAAATGCGGTGTAAAATAATTCTATCAATAAACCTTTTATTTCTTCTATTAATAAGTTCGTGTAAATCAAATTCTGAAAAATCTAAAATCAAGTTATCAGAATCTTCCCCATCTTGTTTTTATTCCTATAATGAAGGTACTACTAAGTTTAGTTGGGAAGCTTATAAAACATCTGAAAAAGTAGGTGTTTTGGGTGGTTTTAATGAAATAAAAGTGACAAGTAAAAAGTTTGACAATCCATTATCAGTAATTGAGTCTATTTCATTTGAAATTAATACCAGTTCTGTTGAAACAAATAATCTTGAAAGAAATGGGAAAATACTAAAATATTTTTTTGAGACAATAAATACTCCAACTATCAAAGGTTCAATTATTTCGCTTAATGATGATGGAACATGTAAAATAAATATTAATATGAATTTTTTATCTTATGATGTTATTGGAAAATATACATTAGAAGAAAACATATTTTCATTTACTTCGATAGTAGATGTTTCATCTTGGAATGCTATGTCTGGCATAATTGCTTTAAATAACGTTTGCAAAAATGTTCATACAGGTAAAGATGGAGTTTCTAAACTATGGCCTCAGGTAAGATTATCTTTAACAACTAGGTTAAAATCAGATTGTGATTAAATTTATTAATAAATGAATTTTATTGATATTATTTTTTTTGTCTGCATAGTGATAGCTGTTTTTCGTGGTTTTAAAAAGGGTTTCATTATTGAATTTTTCACTTTTTTATCCTTGTTTTTGGGAGTCTACACTGCTTTTTATTTTTCAGATTCATTAATTGAAATTTTGATTGAAAGATTGGATATAAGTTTTCACTACATGCCTATTTTATGTTTTATTATTATCTTTTTAATAACAGGTTCTGCTGTTTATTTTTCAGGTCTAGTCTTTCAAAAATTCATTTCATTAGTTCAATTAGGTTTACTAAATAAAATTTTAGGTATCTTCTTCTCAACATTTAAAATTGTTTTATTATTTGGTTCTATAATATATTTTATTGAATTATATGATCAGAAAGGGGAATATATTTCAAATAGCATTAAATCTAACTCATTAGTTTACCTTCCTATTAAGAAGATTATGTATGTATTGATTCCTACTTTTGAGGATGGTTATCTTTTTTTCAAGAAGAATTAGCTAATACCATTAAGGATAATCTATCAAGAATATCATGATAAAGTAACAATAAGGTATCAAAGAGTAAATTATAATTAAAATTATGTTAACTTTGCGCCCCGATAAGTTTTAAATTAAATGTCTGTAGCAGGAATTAAAATATTTTCAGGTCGTGCATCTAAAATTTTAGCTAATAACATAGCTTCTTCCTTTGGCATTCCCATAGGAGATGTTAAGGTTACTAGTTTTAGTGATGGAGAGTTTCAGCCTTCTTTTGAGGAAACTGTCAGAGGACAAGATGTATTCATTGTTCAATCAACAATGCCACCTGCAGATAACTTATTTGAGTTATTGTTAATGGTTGATGCTGCAAAACGTGCTTCTGCAAGAAAAATTATTGTTGTAGTGCCATATTTTGGTTTTGCACGTCAGGATAGAAAAGATAAGCCTCGTGTTGCGATTGGCGCAAAGTTAGTTGCAAATATGTTAATGGCCTCAGGTATCAATAGAATAATGACAATGGATTTGCATGCTGACCAAATTCAAGGATTCTTCGAGGTGCCTGTTGACCATCTTTTTGGATCAACAATATTTTATCCAGAAATTGAGAAATTAAATAATGGTAACTTAATAATGGCTGCACCAGATGCCGGCGGAGCTAAAAGATCAAATGCATATGCAAAGAGACTTAATGCTGGCCTAGCGATCTGTCACAAACAACGAAAGAAACCCAATGAAGTCGCTGAGATGACCGTAATTGGAGATGTTAATGGGAAAGATGTGATTCTTGTAGATGATATGTGTGATACTGCAGGTACTTTAACACAAGCAGCTGATTTATTTATAAAAAAAGGAGCAAAGACTGTTCGTGCATTTTGTACACACGCTGTTTTGTCAGGTCCTGCTCATGAAAGAATTTCAAAATCTTCAATTTTAGAATTAATAGTAACAGATACAATTCCATTATCTAGAGAGCACGATAAGATTCGTGTTTTAAGTGTAGCAAATTTATTTGCCGACGTTATGAAAAGAATGATTAATAATGAGTCAATTAGTTCGCATTTTATTATATCATAATAAACACAAAATATAAACTTAAATAAACAAAAATGAAAAAGGCACAATTGAGCGGTTCACTCAGAGTGAACGTAGGGAAAAAGGATAGTTCTTCACTAAGACGTGAAGGAAGAGTTCCTTGTGTACTTTATGGATCTAATGAACAAGTTCACTTTTCTGTAAGAGCAGTAGATATTCATAAATTAATATTCTCTCCAGATGTATATAGAATAGAACTAAACATTGAAGGGAAAAAAGTAATGTCGATTATTCAAGAAAAGCAAATGCACCCTGTTCGTGACACAGCAGTTCATGTTGATTTTCTAGAATTAAATGATCAAAAACAGGTGAAAGTTAATTTACCAATAAGAACAAAAGGTTCTTCAATTGGAGTTATGAATGGAGGAAAGTTAAGAAAACCATACAGAATGTTAAAAGTTGTAGGTTTACCTAACGCTATTCCAGAAGAGATAATGGTTGATATTTCGTCACTAAAGATAGGAGATTCTATTCGTGTATCTGAATTGGATATTGAAGGCATTAATATAGATGCACCAGAAAATGCTGTCGTTATTGCTGTCAAAACAGCTAGAAATGTTATCGAAGAAGCGGTAGAATTAGAAGAAGGTGAAGAAAGTGCTGAAGGAAGTGTAGACGAAGGTAAGGAAGAATCATCTGGAAAAGAGAGTGGAGAAAAAGGTGAAGACAAAGGTGCAGAAGGGAACTGAAAATAGCTTAATAAATAATTCCTGATATTTTCTTTTTTATTTAAGCAAAATATTAATTCTAGCGATTTAATAAAATGAAAAAAATAAATAAAGAAATTAGATCAACTAAATCTATTAATGTAGGAATATCTATTGGAGACATAAATGGTATTGGACCTGAGGTAATAATGAAATCATTAAGTGATCCTCGTTTGTTTTTTGATTTTACGCCAATCATATATGGATCCTCAAAAGTTTTTTCATACTACAAGAAAACAATATCAACAAAAGATTTTTTTTTAAATAGTTGTAATTCTGTTGATGATATTAAATCTAGAAAGGTTAACATTATAAATATCTGGAATGATGAAATTAAATTTGATATAGGTAAACCAACAGTTGAGTCAGGAAGATTAGCTTTTAAATCACTTGAGGTAGCAACTAGAGATTTAGCCAAAGGTAAAATAGATGTTCTTGTTACATCGCCTATATCGAAAGATGCGATGAATCAATCTGGATTTAAATTCCCTGGACATACAGAATATTTAGCTGATATGTCAGGTCAAGAAGATGCTTTAATGTTGATGGTTGCTTCGGATCTACGTGTTGGGCTTGTTTCTAGTCATATTCCTCTGAAAGATGTTTCTAAAAATTTGACTGTAGAAAAGATTCATTATAAAATAAAGTCTTTTGCTAAAACCCTAATTAGTGATTTTGGAATATTAAGGCCAAAGATTGCTGTTTTAGGCCTAAATCCTCACTCAGGAGAAAGTGGTAAAATTGGTTTAGAAGAACTAGATACAATAATTCCAAGTATTGAAAAAGCAAAAGAAGATGGTATTATAGCCATGGGACCATTTCCAGCTGATGGATTTTTTGGCTCTAATATATGGAAAAATTATGATGGTATCTTAGCGATGTATCATGATCAAGGACTAGCCCCATTTAAGGCTCTTTCTTTTCATGAAGGAATTAATTTTACTGCAGGTTTACCTATTGTAAGGACCTCTCCAGATCATGGTACAGCCTACGATATTGTTGGACAAGATAAAGCTTCTGGTACTTCAATGAGAAACGCTATCTATACTGCAATAGATGTTTACAGAAATCGCCAAGTAAATAAAGAAATAAAATCAAACCCTTTGCAAAATCAAAAAACACTAGTAGATAAAAAAAATAAAAAAGGTAATAATAAATAAAATTATTAAATTTGCTTCTCTTTACCTATATTTTAAGGTATTTGGAGATCTAATATAAAGGGAATAAAATAGTAAAAATAGAAAAATGGCACATCCAAAAAGAAAAATATCAAAGACAAGACGTGATAAAAGAAGAACTCATGTTACTGCAGAGGCAAAAAATATAGCGACATGTCCAACAACTGGCCAACCACATTTATTCCACCATGCTCATTGGCATGAGGGTAAATTGTATTACAAGGGAAAGGTAGTTGCGGAGAAGGAAGTTGCAGTTTAAAGATGTTTCTAATTCTTATTTCGTCTAAGCTTTTATTGAAAATTTATATTTTTTCTAATTTCTTCGAGTAAAGTATCAAATTATTTTTATGTCCAATATAACTGCAGGAATAACAGGAGTACAAGGGTTTTTACCAAAAGATATTCTGTCAAATCACGATCTTTCTAAAATTGTTGATACAAGTGATGATTGGATTACAACACGAACAGGTATTAAAGAGCGACGTATTATGAAAGATGGTGCATCTTCAGATATGGCTGCCAATGCTGTAGAAGGTTTGTTGAAAAAAACTAACACTTCTCCTGAAGATGTTGATCTTGTTATATTAGCCACTGTTACACCTGATTATCCTTTTCCTAGTACAGCGAATGTTATGTGTGACAAATTGGGCATGAAAAATGCATGGGGTTTTGATTTAATTGCTGCTTGTTCTGGTTTTATTTATGGAATTTCTACAGGAGCTCAATTTATTGAAACAGGAAAATATAAAAAAGTAATAGTTGTTGGTGTAGACAAGATGAGTTCTATTATTGATTATGAAGATAGAACAACATGTGTTATTTTTGGTGATGGTGCTGGTGCAGTTATGCTTGAGCCAAATAATGAAGGTCTAGGTGTCATAGATTTTATTCTTCGCTCAGATGGGTCAGGAAGAAACCATTTATTACAACCTGCTGGTGGTTCAAAGAATCCAGCATCACACGATACAATTGATAAGAGGATGCATTTTGTGAAACAAGAAGGTAAACAAGTATTTAAATTTGCTGTAACAAATATGGCTGAAATTTCAGCTGAAATTATGGAGAAAAATAATCTTTCAAGTGATGATGTTGATTGGCTTGTGCCACATCAAGCAAATTTAAGGATTATTGATGCTACAGCAAATCGTATGGGGCTATCGAAAGATAAGGTGATGATAAACATTCAAAATTATGGTAATACTACTGCGGGGACATTACCATTATGCCTTTGGGATTATGAAAAGCAACTAAAAAAAGGAGACACATTAATATTATCTGCTTTTGGTGGAGGATTTACTTGGGGTGCAGTATATATTAAATGGTTATATAATACTTAAAAAATATTATTTTTACATTAATTTAAATTAGTAATAGATGAATATTAAAGAGGTACAAGATTTAATCAAATTTGTAGCTAAATCTGGAGTTAGTGAAGTAGAAATCGAACAAAAAGATTTTAAAATCACAATTAAATCTGAAGGTAAAAAGAAGGATAGAAAAGATAATGAGATATATATTCAAGCACCACCTCAACCTCAGCAGATAATTTCTCCTCCTGTAGTAAGTTCACCTTCACTGGAGCCTAAGGCTGTTGAAACAAACAATCCTACCAATAATCAAAAAAGTGAGGATTCTAAATATTTGACAATCAAATCCCCAATGATAGGTACATTTTATCGATCATCGGGTCCAGATAAAGAACCTTTTATTTCAGTTGGCGATAATATAGGTGAGGGTGATACAATTTGTATCATTGAAGCTATGAAGCTTTTTAATGAGATTGAAGCAGAGGTTAAAGGTAAAATTGTCAAAGTTTTAGTTGATGATGCTACTCCAGTTGAATATGATCAACCTTTATTTTTAGTTGATCCAAATTAAAAATCATCTATTTAAGTTAACTTGATTTTTACTAAAACATTCGTTTATGTTTAAAAAAATATTGATTGCTAACAGAGGTGAAATTGCTTTGCGAGTTATACGTACATGTAAAGAGATGGGGATTAAGACAGTAGCAGTATACTCTACTGCCGATAAAGATAGTCTTCCTGTTCGATTTGCTGATGAAGCTGTATGTATTGGTCCAGCAATTAGTACAAATTCGTATTTATCAATTCCTAATATTATTGCAGCTGCTGAAATAACTAACGCAGATGCTATCCATCCTGGATATGGATTTCTATCTGAGAATGAAAAGTTCTCTAAAGTTTGTCAGGAACATGATATTAAATTTATTGGCGCAACTCCAGAACAAATTGCTGGTATGGGAGATAAGGCCAGCGCTAAGGCTACAATGATTGAAGCTGGTGTTCCTTGTATTCCAGGATCTAATGGACTTCTCAAAGATTTGAAGGAAGCAAAGACTGTTGCAAAAAAAATTAAATATCCAATTATTTTAAAAGCAACTGCCGGTGGAGGGTGGAAAGGAATGAGAGTAGTTTGGAAAGAGGAAGATATGGAGGGAGCATGGGATAGTACTCGTGCTGAGTCTGCTGCAGCGTTTGGTAATAACGGTCTTTATATGGAAAAGTTTATTGAGGAACCTAGGCATATTGAAATTCAAATTGCAGGGGATCAGTATGGTAATGCTTGTCATTTATCTGAAAGAGATTGTTCAATTCAACGTCGTCATCAAAAATTAGTAGAAGAGACACCATCACCTTTTATGACAGAAGACTTAAGAGAAAGAATGGGAGTAGCTGCAATTAAGGCGACTAAGGCGGTCAATTATGAAGGAGTTGGAACAGTTGAATTTTTAGTAGATAAACATCGAGAGTTTTATTTTATGGAGATGAACACTAGGATTCAAGTGGAACACACAATTACTGAGGAGGTAATTAATTTTGATTTGATAAAGGAACAGATTAAATTGGCTGCTGGCGAAAAATTGTCGGGGCAGAACCATTATCCAACTTTACATGCTATTCAATGTAGAATCAATGCCGAGGATCCATACTCAAACTTTAGACCATCTCCAGGTAAGATTACAAGTTATCATGATCCTGGTGGTCACGGTATAAGGATAGATTCTCATGTTTATTCAGGTTATGTGATTCCTCCCAACTATGATTCAATGATATCAAAATTGATTGTTGTAGCTCAAACGAGAGAAGAAGCAATATTAAAAATGAAAAGAGCTTTGGATGAGTATATAATAGAGGGTATTAAAACTACAATTCCATTTCATCAAAAGTTGATGAAAGATGAAAAGTTCAATTTAGGAGATTTTACTACAAGCTTTATGGATACATTTGAATTTTAAAGTTAATTTATAAAAATTTCTTTAAGAGCTTTAATTTTTTGGAGCTCTTTTTTTATATATAATTAAAGAATAATAGATTATTGACCAATGAAAATAGTAAAAGAACTGGGATTTTATTTTTTTAAATTATTTTTATTTTGGGTTTTATTATTTGATTTTCAACGAGTTTTATTCTCAGTTCATAATTGGGGAAAATTTAATGATTTTAATTATTCTGATTGGTTCCTATCATTTATATATTCGATTCCTTTAGATTTATCTACAGCCTCATTTTTATCAATATTACCTTTGTTATTTATTCTTGTTTACATTATTTATCCATCGAAGGTAACATATAGAATATTTACGTATTTGATAATAATTGAAGCATTAACTTGTTCTTTTATCCAATCAGGTGAAATTAATGCTTATGTTGAGTGGAATCACAAATTAACCCCAAGAGTTTTTACTCATTTATCTAATCCTAATGAAGTGTTTAGAACAGCTGATTATTTAATGACTTTCTTTTTCTTTTTTTATACATTACTTCAAATGCTTTTTGCGTGGAAAATAATTTTTTTCTTCTTTAAAAGAAAGGACATTATAATACCTGAAAAAATATTTTTTAGAGTTTTAAAAGGAGTTATTTCTTTTATTTTTGTAGGTGGATTTTCTTTTTTATTAGCAAGAGGTGGGACTCAACAAATACCAATTAATATAAATTCATCTTCTTTTTCTAAAAGTCATATTATTAATGATTTATGTACTAATTCAACTTATTATTTTGCAAATAGTTATTTAATTTATAATAGAAGTGATATTGATAATTTAATACCAGTAGTTGAACCTACTTTTGCAAACTCTATTGTAAAAAATCTTTATAATTATAACCATGATTATGATTCAAAAATTTTCACTATTAAATATCCCAATATAGTCTTAGTTATCCTGGAAAGTTGGGCAGCAGAAGCAGTTGGGTGTCTAAGTGAAACTAAAGGAGCTACTTCCAATTTTGATTTACTTTCAGAGGAAGGACTTTTGTTTACGAATATATATTCAACAGGTAGTACTTCTGAGATAGGAAACATTAGTATTTTTAGCGGTGTACCTTCTATTCCCCAAATTTCTTTTTCTTCACAACCAGAAAAACATCGTAAATTACGTGCTTTAAATCAAGATTTTCAGGAATTAGGATATTCTTCAGGATATATATTTAGTGGAGATTTAAAGTATGGTAATATTGAGGGTTATTTTTTAGATCATGGCTTTGAAGATGTAATAGATGAAAGAAGTTTTCCTTCTCAATTAGATCGAGGAAAGTTAAATTATTATGATGAATCGTTATATAATTTATTTTTTGAGCGAATAAATCAATCAAATGAACCATTTTTTCAATGTGCATTTACTGGTAGTACACATTCACCATATGACCACCCAAAAGATAAAAATTTTAACTGGAAGGGTATTGAAAGTAATTTTATGAATTCATTAATATATGCTGATCGATGTATTGGAGACTTTATGAAAAAGTGTAAGGAAAAATCTTGGTATGATAATACGGTATTTGTATTTGTTGCAGATCACGGACATGCAACACCTAATTTTCAAAGCCCCCATGAGACAGAATTTTATAGAATTCCATTGCTGTTTTGGGGCAAACCCCTCAAAGAAGAATTTCGTGGAAAAAAAATAAATAAGATAGGCTCTCAATTAGACATTGCTAGAACTTTAATGAATCAAATAGATGATAAAAATTCTTTTTATACCTGGAGTAAAGATTTATTAAACCCAAATGTATCTCAATTTGCTTTTCATACAGTTATTGGAGGTTATGGATGGGTAACCGAAAAGGGTTCTATGATTTATTCTTTGCAAAGTCAAAAAATAATTAATAGTACTTTTCCGAAGGAAAAAGAAGAAGAAGAAATAAATAAGGGGAAAGCATTTTTACATAAAATTTATAAATATTATAAAGAATTATAGTGTGAAAATTTTAATTATTCGTTTCAGTTCCATAGGAGATGTTGTATTGACATCTCCTATTTTAAGATGTTTAAAAAAACAAAAAAAATGTATTGTACATTATTTAATTAAAAGACAATATAAAGAAGTAATAGAACACAATTCCTACATTGATAAAATACATGTTATAGATCAAAAGTATAAACAAATTGTACCCGACTTGAAGAGTGAAAAATTTGATTTTGTAATTGATTTACAAAACAATTTTAAATCCTTTATTATAAGGAAGCGTATAAAATCAAGGGCATATACTGTACGAAAGGCTAATTGGCATAAATTTCTTTTAATTTACCTTCGTATTGATTTATTAAAGAATCATGTTCTGGATAGATATTTTAAGTGTGTTGAATCATTAGGAGTTTATAATGATAAAGAAGGTCTTGATTTTGATATTCCCTCTAATACATATGTAGATTATGATGTCTCAAAACCATTTATAGTTTGGAATATTGGAGCTAGTTTTAATAAAAAAAAATTATCCAGTCAACAAATAGCAGAAGTGTGCAACAGGTTGATTAATAGAATTGTAATTATTGGAGGAGTAAATGATAAAGAGTTAGCTCTATCTATCATGAGGTCAATAAAAAACGATAATGTTGTGAATTTCTGTGGTCATTTATCTATTGGTCAGGCTGCATATTTACTTAAAGAAAGCAGCCTTGTTTTAACTAATGACACTGGTCTTATGCATATTGCAGCTGCATATAATAAAAAGATTATATCATTTTGGGGATGTACTAAGCCCATGATTGGTTTCTCTCCACTTATTAACGAAAGAAATTCTAGAATGATTTTATCAGAAAATTCAAAGTATCCATGTTCCAAGCATGGTAAATATTGTCGTTTTCAATCAGAAGGTTGCATCAAGACAATTTCTATTGAAGAAATTTATGAATCTGTAATTAAGCTAGGTGTCTGAAACAGGAATATTTTCATTTTATTCTAAGAAAAAAGTTTTTTTAATTCAGAGGCCTCTTTAGGATTCATCTTACCTGCAAGGATTAAACTTAATTGTTTTCTTCTTAAAGCACCTTCAAAACGAACCTTCTCCAGATCACTTTCCGGAATTAATTTGGGAACTTCAATAGGACCTCCATTTTGATCTACCGCAACAAATGTATAAATTGCTTCATTACATTTTATTCGTTCACCTGTAACATGATCTTCAACATAAACATCAACAAAAACTTCCATAGAAGATGTAAATGCTCTAGATACTTTTGCTTCTAAAGTAACTATAGAGGCTTCTTTGATTGGTTGTTTAAAAGACACGTTGTTCACAGAAGCAGTTACAACAACACGTTTACAATGCCTGTGAGCTGAAACACTAGCAATAACATCCATCCATGCAAGTAATTCTCCTCCAAATAGATTCCCTAATGTATTTGTGTCATTTGGGAGAACAACTTTTGTTGTTATTGATAATGTATCTTTAGCTTTTTTCGTCTTCATATTCTTTTTCTTGTAAAATTATGATTAATCAAGAATTATGAAATTAAACAAGATTATTTTTTTAAGTTTTATTTTAAGAATATATCCATTAATTTTTTAGCAAGTTTTCTAATTTTATAATAATGAATTATATTTTTTAAATGAGTAAGCCAAAAGTTAGATATGAAAATTTAGGATTGATTGATTATAAAGATGCTTGGGATTATCAAGAAAAAATATTCAGATCTAATGTTGATAGAAAAATAAGAATTCGTAACGGAGAAAAATTATCACCATCAGAAAATCATATTATATTTTGTGAACACCCACATGTATATACATTAGGAAAGAGTGGGAATAAAAAACATCTTCTACTAGATGAAGATAATTTAAAGCAAAGGAATGTGAAATATTATGAAATAAATCGTGGTGGAGATATTACATATCATGGGCCTGGTCAATTAGTTGTTTACCCAATTTTTGATTTAGATTATTTTTTTTCAGATATCCATAAATTTCTCCGATATCTAGAAGAGAGTGTAATTCTAACTCTACTAGAATATGGCATACAATCAACTCGTATAGATGGGTTAACAGGTGTGTGGATAGATGCTGGGAAAGTAAGTCCTAGAAAAATATGTGCGATTGGTGTTAAAACGTCAAGATGGGTAACAATGCATGGAATTGGATTTAATATTAACTCCGATCTTTCCTACTTTTCTAACATTATACCTTGTGGTATTATAGATAAAGCTGTAACTTCAATGGAGAAGGAATTGGGTTATAAAATAGATATGGGTGAAGTCTCAAATATTTTAAAAGAAAAGCTTTCTACTCAATTTGATTTTTCATATGTAATTTAAATGTTTTTTTATAGGACGATTAAGTTTATTTTTTCTCTTTTGTTAGTGTTATTAATAACACTAAACCTTTTTATTATTTTATCTGGGAGGTTCTACCTTTATAAAGGCATTGCAAACACTTATTTAGTTGGAAAAACCGGTCCAAGTATTTATGATCTAAGGTTATCCCCATATTCAAAAATATACTCAACCAATAAGGGTTTAAAGGCCATAAGAGAAAATGATTTTGTACTACCATTAAAATATGATTCTCTTTTTAAAGCTTTAGATACGAAAGCATTTTTAGTGTTTAAATCTGATACAATGATCTATGAAAGATATTGGGGGGAGCATAATCAAGAAGTTGTTTCAAATTCATTTTCAGTTGCAAAGACATTAGTCTCTATTTTAGTTGGTATAGCAATAGAAGATGGATATATAAACAGTTTAGATGATCCGGTATCAATGTACTTATCAGAATTTAGTAATAGTCTTAATTCTAATTTAAAACTAAGACATCTTTTAAGTATGTCATCAGGAATAGATTGGGATGAAAGCGGTAAAAATCCATTTTCAGATAATGCTAAATCTTATTATGGGAGTAATCTAAAGGGATTAATAATGAGTAAAAAAATTAAGAATACTCCTGGTGAAATATTTCGTTATCAAAGTGGTAATACGCAATTGTTATCTTATATTATCGAATCAGCTACAGGTAAAGATTTGACTAAATATGCAGATGAGAAGGTTTGGAGCAAAATAGGTTTAGAACATGATCTTTTTTGGAGTCTAGACAAAGAGGACGGAGATGAAAAAGCATTTTGCTGTATTTATGCAACTGCTAGGGATTATGCTAAGTTAGGGATATTATTGTTAAATAAGGGAGTATATAATAATGAACATATTGTCCCTGATTGGTACTATAATGAAATGGTTTCACCTCAGAATATAATGACATTAGATGGAACACCAAATTATCGATATGGATTACACATTTGGACATATTTAGATTCAAAAGGAAAAGTTAATTATTGTCGAGGGATGCATGGTCAATATATTATTACTATTCCTAAAGAAAACATTGTTATTGTTAGATTAGGTACAAAATCAAAGAAGAGAATAACAGTTTCAAACAATGACCTTCAAGAAAATAATGATTTTGACGAAATAAGCCTTAAATTGGGTCATTACCCTGATTTATTCAATTATATTAATATTGCAAAATTAATAGCCTCGGAGTATTGAATTATGTCTGTATATCTTCATTTTGTATATTTGTTAAACTCTTTATTAGAAAGTATATTTTAGGACTATATTATGTTTAGAAAAATTTTTAATAAAATATCTTTTATTCTTTATGTTATCTTATACCTAATACTTAATTCATGTAATAATGATCAATCTACTCAGATGTCAGAAAATCAAAAGATCATTGATGATTATTATCAATTTCAAGAATTAAGTCTAGAAAATCATGATATCCCTGCATACATCTCTTTACCAGATGAAACAGCTAATATTGGTGCATCAACCAAACCGATAATAAACCACATTAAAGATGATATCAAGTGGTCTATTAAGATTGGTGAAAATTTTGAATTACTCATAGAAGATTATGGTTATATTGATGATTTAGTTGAAGTAAAAAAGAAAGAACTCTCGGAACAAACTTTTTTCCAAGTTAACTATTTAATAGATGAGCCTAATCTAATTTTATATGAACGAACATTACTTGTAAAAGGTATAGATAAAGCCTCCCCAAACGTAGGTGTTGAACATAAATCCTTTCACATATATGCTTCTAAAGTAATAAATGGGATTACATATGAGTTTAAATCTCGTGAAGATGGAAATGAAAAAATTATAGTTGAATTAATTGCTAAAGCAGTAAAATCTATTAATTCAATTTAAACTCTTTGATTTTAAATAAATATATTGGATGGCACTAAATCGAGATGAAGTTTTAAAAGTATTAGGGTTAATTATTGAGTCAGACTTAAAGAAAGATATAGTTTCTGCTAACTTAATAGAAACACTTGAAATCATTGATGGTAAGGTGAAATTAAAAGTATTGATTTCAAATCCTGCAATGCATGCACGTAAAAGGATGTCAGAGGCAATTAGTTTTAATTTAAAAAGAGAATTTGGTGAAAAGTTAATTATTGATCTTGAGGTTGCAGGTATGTCATCTGAATCTAAATCAACATTTCGTAAAATTCTCCCAGAAGTAAAGAATATTATTGCAATTGCATCTGGGAAAGGCGGCGTTGGTAAATCTACAGCTACAGTTAATATTGCAGCTGGATTAACAAAGTTAGGGTATCGTGTTGGTATAGTTGATGCAGATATATATGGCCCTTCTATTCCTACAATGCTTGATGTATTTGATAAAAAACCAGATATGATTGATATTGACGGGGTGCCTAAGATTAATCCTGTTTTAAGTTATGGTATTAAAATATTATCAATAGGTTTTTTTACTGAACAAGATAGCGCAGTTGTTTGGAGAGGTCCAATGGCTTCAAAAGCCTTAACTCAAATGTTTACAGATGCTTATTGGGGTGAATTAGATTATTTATTAATTGATTTACCTCCTGGTACTGGTGATATTCATTTGTCTTTAGTACAAACAGTTCCATTGGATGGAGCCATTATTGTTAGTACACCGCAAGAAGTTGCTTTGGCTGATGCTCGTAGGGCAATAAATATGTTTAATTTAGATTCGATAAATATTCCAGTAATTGGTTTGATAGAAAACATGTCTTGGTTTACACCAGAAGAATTGCCAGAAAACAAATATTACATTTTTGGGCGTGATGGAGCTAAAAACTTAGCTTTGGGAATGGGAGTTCCATTTCTTGGCCACATACCACTTATACAAAGTGTTAGAGAATCAGCAGATGTTGGTAGGCCTGCTATATTTCAAGAAAAAACAATTATTTCTAATCTTTTTGATGGATTAATTGTTAATTTAATTGATCAAATTAAGCCATCAAAACAGAAAAACAAGAAGAATGTTAATTGATAAAAATGAAATAGAGAAAAAAGTTTTAGATTCTTTAGATGAATTAAGACCTTTTTTTCATGCAGATGGTGGAGACATGGAGTTTGTTGAAGTTCAAGATGATGGTACAGTATTAGTGCGCTTATTGGGTTCCTGTAGTGATTGTTCAATGTCTTCGATGACTCTGAAAACTGGTGTTGAAGAAACAATTAAAAGAAATTGCCCACAAGTAAAGAGAGTTGTCGGTGTTAATATGCCTACTACAACCTAAATTATAAAATCCCGATTTTTCTAATAAAATCTGAAGAGGTTGTAATACTGCTACACCGAATTTTCCTAACTATTTCAGGTACCGCAATAAGTTTGAAAATTTTCTTCAAAACTTACATTAGGAGGTTTCATGAATTTATCCAAATTATCTTGTTGTTGATAAGGATTTGATGTAATATTTAAAAGTTTTTGAAATGAATTTATATTTCCATTACCAGCCTCTTCAAGAGCTTCTTCAACTAAATGATTTCTTGGGATTATAATAGGATTATTTTTTTTCATCAAATCTTTAGCTTCTTTCATGCTAGATAATCTGTTAAGATTTTTTTTCCATTTTTTGTGCCATTGTATAAAGGCCAAATCATTCATTAATGTATTTTTTAAAAAATTATCCTGTGACAACGACCAAAAGGTGTTGTTGTAGTCCTTATTGAATCTTTGCATAAAATCTAATAGCTCGTCTATTAATGGATAAAGTAACTTATCGCTATGTTTAATTCCGATTTTATTGAGCATCATTTCATAGTATTTTTTGTTCCATAAATCATCGAAATTATCAATTACAGATTGAGCGAGTTGGAGTGATTTTTCTTTATCTTGATGAATGATAGGCAGAAGACTCTCTGCAAATCTTAAAATATTCCATTTTATAATCTTTGGTTGGTTTCCAAATGAGTATCGTTTGTTATGATCAATTGAGCTAAAGGTTGTTTCAAGTTTATATGTATTTATAAAAGCACATGGCCCATAATCAAAAGTTTCACCTGATATAGATGTGTTGTCTGTATTCATGACACCATGAATAAATCCGACTCTCATCCAATTAACTACTAAATCAATTTGGTTTGTCATTACTCTATCTAGCAAACTTAGTGGAGGATTTTTATGGTGATTAATTTCAGGGTACAATCTATTGATAGTGTAAGATGTAAGTTTCTTTAAATTATCTTTTGAACAGTAATAAGAAGCATATTCGAAAGTCCCAACTCTAATATGGCTTTTCATTACCCTTGTAAGAACAGCTCCTTCTTGAATAGATTGTCGATATATTTGTTCGCCTGTTTTTATTACTGTCAAGCTTCTTGAAGATGGGATATTTAGAGAATGCATGGCTTCACTAATCAAATACTCCCTTAACATAGCTTTTAATGTTGCCTTACCATCTCCACTTCTTGAGTATGGTGTTCTACCACTTCCCTTCAACTGTATATCAAATCGCTGTTTATCATCTGTTACGTGTTCACCTAGAATTATAGCTCTTCCATCACCCAACTTAGTAAAGTGTCCGAATTGATGTCCTGCATAGGCTTGAGAAAATGATGTATTGAGCGTTTTTTTTCCTAATATTAAGGAGGCTAGATCCTCTTTGCTATTAATTGATAGATTCAATATATTACATAGTTTTTTATTAATTATAATAGCTTCAGGGTTAGGAAATATATTACTTTCTGTAATACTGTAAAATTCATTGGGAAGCGATAAATAAGAATAATCAAAGTTGAACATCTTGTTTTTTTGCGTGTGAGATTAGATCTTTCATTTTGATAGTTTGTAATGCTTTTTCATCAGTAGCCTCTAGTTCAACTTTTGGTGCACAACCCGCCTCTAAAGCTTCTTGCCATCGGTTGGCACATAAACACCATTTATCACCAGCCTTTAGACCTGGAAATAAGTACTTAGGTTGTGGTGTTATTAAGTCATTACCATTTCTTTTAGAGAATTCGAGAAATTCTTTAGTAACAATTACGCATACCGTATGATTACCGTAATCTGATTTATCTGTTCTGCAATAACCATCTCTAAAATATCCAGTTAATGGGGCAGTACAACATGATTTTAAAGGTTCTCCAAAAATATTTTTTGCCATCTAACTAAAATTATAAATAATATAATTGTTTTTATACACTATAAATAAATTTTATCTGTAAAATAGTAGATTTTACATGCAGATATAACGTGTTGATAAATGATGCAAAAAGGGCAGCTAAATTAATTTTGTAAAACTACTTTAATAAGTTAAATAAGGGGTGTTATTTACTGCTACCCCGATAAAATTTAAGTCAGTCTATTCTATTTACTTTGAAGCATTATACTTTTCAGAGACTATAGTCCAATCAACTAAATTATAGAAAGCTTCAATGTAATCCGGTCTTCTATTTTGGTAGTTTAAATAGTAAGCATGTTCCCAAACGTCTATTCCTAAAATTGGTGTACCTCCACAACCAGACCCCATGAGTGGATTATCTTGATTTGCAGTTGAACAAATTTCTAATTCTCCATCAACTATGCACAGCCATGCCCAACCAGAACCAAATCTTGTAGCTGCAGCGTTAGAGAAAAGAGTTTTAAAATTTGAAAAAGATTCAAACTTTGAATTGATAGCTTGAGCTAAATCTCCTTGCGGTTCACCTCCACCGTTTGGGCTAATTACCTCCCAAAATAAGTTATGATTCCAAAATCCACCAGCATTGTTTCTTAACCCTGGATTATTGGAACAGTTTTGAAGTATATATTCAATCGATTTTCCTTCTAAATCAGTTCCTTCTATTGCATTATTTAAGTTATTTGTATAGCCATTATGATGTTTTGAATGGTGAATCTCCATAGTTTTAGCATCAATATGTGGTTCTAGTGCATCATATGCATATTTTAATTTTGGTAATTCAAAAGACATAGAAATATTTTATTAATTATACTTGACTCTAAAGATATAAAATCAAGTCTAAAAACCGAAAATAATTATAACAGAGTTTTTATTGTTTGTTGTTATATTTTTTGCTGTATTTTTTATATAATTCTATTTGCATATTAGAAGTACTCATAAATTTTCCATCTATTAATGCCATAAAAATTTGATTTGAACGCATATCTAATGCATCTCCATTTGACACAAATAAAGTTGCAGACTTATCTTTTTCAATTGAGCCATAATCATTAGCAATTCCAATAATCTCTGCAGTAGACAAGCTAATTGATTTAATTGCTTGTTCTTCAGTTAAACCATATGCCATAGCTGTACCAGCTAAAAATGGAAGGTTACGCGCATTCATCGCTTCCATATCACCTTCATTTTGAATACAAAATTTGACACCATCTTTTTGCAATAGGTAAGCTAACTTATAGTTTATATCAACGTCATCACTCTCATTTTCTGGAAGACTATGTGGTCTTTTAAGCATTACAGGGATGTTATTATCTGTTAATAGACGAGTAATATTATGAGAATCATACCCTCCAATAATTACTGGATATTTTAACTTAAAGTGTTTAGAGAAATCAATAACATCAACTAATTGTTGAAGTTCATCTGCATGGATGTAAACCCTTTTATTTCCTTTAAAACAACTAACCAATGCTTCTAGACGAATATCAATTTTCTTTTTTTTATTTGATTTAGAATATGCTTTTGCTAATTCGAAGAAATCATAAATTTCTGATTTTTGTATTTCATAATTTTTGTTTCGAGTTTTTGGTTTTGGATCAGCCCACCATCCTCCACCTGAAGAACTAGATGGCCAATTTAAATGTATACCATCATCTTTTTTTATTGTTGCATCTTCCCAATTCCAACCATCTAATTTCATAATTGATGAGGTACCTGAAATATTTCCACCTCTGGGAGTAGCTTGAGAGATTAGAACACCATTTGTTCTGATTGTACTTATAATTTTTGATTCAATATTAAAAGCAATTTGGGATCTTATGTGTGGGTTATAAGTTCCTACTTCATCAAAGTCACGTGTGGCTCGTACAGCATCAATTTCTGTCAATCCTAACGTTGAGTTTGGCGCAATAAATCCTGGATATATATGTTTCCCTTTAAGTTCAATTATTGTATCCCATTCTGAAGGTGAAGGTGTGTATGCAGGTGAATTCTTAATGAAGGAAATTCGGCCATTGATTATTCCTATAGTTGCTGTTTTGAGAACTTTTTCATTTCCAACATGAAGATAACCATCAACTAATAATATTTTTTCTTGTTGTTGAGAAAAAATTGTTGTTGATAAAATGAAAAAGGAATTAATAAAGATAAAAATTAGCCTCATAATTAATTAGTGTTTATTTTCTGTTGTAGATTTTTCTTCTCCTATGGTGTCACAGTGATAATGACCGTTTTTCTTTTTGATAAATTTTATTTTTTCATCACCCTTATTATTTTTATTAAGCATTTTTGATATGATTCTTGAGCGTTCTTTATAATTATTTTCTCTCAATTCAACATCTTTAACCGAATCAAATAATACTATTCCATCAATGATGGTATAATTTACTTTTGCCATGATAGATAAAGGATTTTCAGTCCATACAACAACATCAGCATCTTTTCCAACTTTAATACTTCCCATTCTGTCATCAAGATGTAGAAGTTTCGCAGGGTTTAGTGTTACTAATTTCCATGCATCTTCCTCACTCATTCCCCCGTATTTAATACTTTTTGCGGCCTCTTGATTTAATCTCCTCCCCATTTCTGCATCATCAGAATTAATTGCGACTATGACGCCTTGTTCGTGCATCATTGAAGCGTTATAAGGAATTGCATCGTTTACTTCATATTTGTATGCCCACCAATCCGAAAAAGTTGATCCACCGGCTCCATGCTCTTTCATTTTATCGGCGACTTTGTATCCTTCTAATATATGAGTAAAAGTATTTATTTTGAACCCCATCGAATCAGCTACATGCATTAACATATTGATTTCAGATTGAACATAGGAATGGCAGGAAATAAAACGTTCGCTATTTAGTATTTCATCAATTATTTCAAGTTCTAAATCTTTTCTTGGAATTTTATTTCTTTTACCAGCCTTGTATTCTTTCCATTCTTTAGAATAATTTATAGCACGCATAAATGCATCATAATAGACTTGTTCAACTCCCATTCTTGTTTGAGGGAATCTCCCTGAATTTATACCCCAGTTTGATTGTTTAACATTTTCTCCAAGAGCAAATTTGATAAATTTAGGAGCATTATCAATCAGCATTTCTTGAGCTGGATATCCCCATTTCAATTTAATCAAAGCGGATTGACCTCCAATAGGATTTGCAGATCCGTGAAGTAATTGTGCTGCTGTAACTCCTCCGGATAATTGTCGATAAATATTAATATCCTCTGGATTTACAACATGTCCAATACTAACCTCTGCGCTTATCGCTTGACCACTCTCGTTAACTCCTTTAGAGATAGCAATATGAGAATGCTCATCTATAATACCAGATGTTACATGCTTACCTTTGGCGTCTATAACTCTAGCTAAATAATCCATTCTACCAATTTTGCTTTCATTCATATTTCCGACATATGAAATCTTACCATTTTTAATAATAATCATACCATTCTTAATAATACCTTGGTCTTCATTTGTCCAAATAGTAGCATTTTTTATGATAATAGTTTCTGGTTTAGGGACTTCTTTAAATCCATAGGATAAGTTAGGGAACCAAGTATAGTCATTGGTATCCAAATAAAATTTATTTTTTTTGTTAGGCTCACCTTTGTCATTTTTTTCACTTTTAATAGCGTTCCATTTGATCCATTTACCGTTTGGTAAAAACCCATTTCCTTCAAAAACACCAAATTTTGTGTTGATTTTACCTCTGAGATTTATACTTCCGAGTAATTCAGCATTGTTAATATTAAATTGAATTGTAATATTATTTCCAGTTAACTCAACAAATGCTTCGCAAGTTGTGTCTTTAGTTACTCCATCAATTGTTCTTTTGTATGTCACTATACCACTAAGTTTATTTGGTTCCCCTTTTATTTCAATAGGTAGCGGAATATCGTCTAGAGTCATAATATATTTTCCATGAATCTTCGATTTGTTTTTTCGATTATATATTGTTCTTTCTCCCATAGACCAAGATTCAGCTACAGTAGTTTCTTCTTTAAAGGGATCGGAATTGTAAATGATAAAACTTGCAATTTTATCTGGTTCTAGTGAACCTATCTCTTTTTCTAATCCCATCAAAATTGATGGATTAATTGTTAGAGCATTTAGTATTTTTTCAATACTCATACCATGTTCAATTGTTTTTCTAATATTGGCCCAAAAGACTTTAGATTCTTTGATATCCTTTGAAGTTATAGCAATTTTGACACCATTTTTTGATAAAATTGCTGGATTTTGAGGTGCCATTTCCCAATGCTTGAGATCACTTAATGGTATTTGTCTTGAAATGTAAGGGTTTTTAACATCATATGGCTTAGGAAAATTAATAGGAACCACAATTGTAGATTTTATATTTTTTATTTCATTAATACTTTCATATTCATTTCCTGAGCCTATGTAATTAAAATTTAAATTAAATTCTTCTGCTATTTTTTCTGCTCTTAAGATATCTAACTTATCACGTGTCTTTAAATATAGAACACCTGAAATTTGTTTGTTTAATGCTTCAAGTGAGAGATTTTTTTCAAAATTATTGTTGGTGTACCATTGGGCGTCATATAGGCATTGTCGGATAAGAGCAATTGAACCCATTAATGATGAAGGGTATCGTTGTTTTGAGCTTCCTTTTTCAAAAGAAAAGAAACTTGCGGGAAGATTATTCTTTAATATTAATTGATTCGTGCCTAAAGATATTAAAGCCCCTTGTCCTCTCAGGATCCCATCTGTTTGATGTGTTAGGGCAAATCCAAACCCTTTTTTTATTAGTGAATTATTTGATTTTTTATTATTCATGTATAAATCAGCAGCGTTAGTTTCAGGATGGACTGCTTCATTCCAATAAAGCGAATTAGGAGAATCTCGTTCGTATTTTATACTATTAGAATTACTTTCTGTTTTTCTTTTAGGTATACCTATACCGGAATACAATTCTATAAAAGACGGTATTATGACTTTTTCTTTACAGTCAATAACTACAGCATTTTTAGGGACATTTAATGATTTACCAACTTTTATAATTCGATTATCTTTTATTAGGATTGTTCCGTTAGATATTTTTTCAGAGGGATTAGTATATATTGTTGCATTTTCTAGCGCGTAAAACTCTGCCTCAGATTTCAGCACTCCATTCTGAGGCGTTAATTGACTATGTATAGATATCGAGATAGATAGAAAAGTAAAAAAGAAAAATAATTTCATTTAATTTTTATTAAAAAATATAACTGCAAAATTAAAAATACTAATCAAATTAAGCTTGTTATTTTATAAGTGTTATTCATACATAGTATGAATTATTAAAGTAATATTGTATATAATTCATTAAATTAAAGAGTTATATGAAGGGTGGTATTATTGCGGATGAAATTAAGGAACCATGTGTTTTAGTCTCTGTTATTACTAAAGATTCATCGGAAGAGCAAGCTAAAGAGTATCTTGATGAACTAGAGTTTTTAGCACTTACAGCTGGAGCGGTAACTTTTAAAAGGTTCTCCCAAAAAATGTTAATTCCTAGTTCCAAAACCTATTTAGGATCAGGAAAACTAGAAGAGATTCGTGCATATATTTGTTCAAAAGATATTGAGGTGATTATTTTTGACGATGAATTAAGTCCATCTCAGGCTAGGAATATTGAGCGTATTTTAGGAATAAAAGTACTAGATAGAACAAATTTGATTCTAGATATTTTTGCTACTCGTGCAAGAACCTCAAGTGCTAAAACACAAGTTGAACTAGCTCAACTTCAATATTTACTTCCTAGATTAACTAATTTATGGACGCATTTAGATCGTCAAAAAGGGGGTATTGGAATGAGGGGGCCTGGAGAAAGAGAAATTGAGACTGATAGGAGAATTATAAAAGACAAAATTTCCTTATTAAAGGACAAGTTAAAAAAGATTGATAAACAAAAATCTGTACAAAGAGGAAATCGGGGTAATTTAGTTAGAGTTGCTTTGGTAGGTTACACAAATGTAGGTAAAAGCACAATTATGAATACTTTAAGTAAATCTGATGTTTTTGCTGAAAATAAATTATTTGCAACTCTAGATACAACTGTACGAAAAGTTGTAATTGATAACTTGCCATTTTTATTAACTGATACTGTTGGTTTTATAAGAAAGTTACCTCATCAGTTGATAGATTCATTTAAGTCTACTTTAGATGAAGTTAGAGAAGCTGATTTGTTAATTCATGTTTTAGACATTTCTCATCCTAATTTTCAAGAACATTACAATGTTGTAAATGATACTTTAATGGAGATAGATAAGTCAGAGAAGCCTACTATTGTTGTGTTCAATAAGATAGATGCTTATTCATATATCGCTAAAGAGGAAACAGATTTGACTCCATTTGAAGATTTCAACTATTCTCTTAAAGATCTTCAAAAGTCTTGGATGTCAAAATTAAATGACACTAAATGTATATTTATTTCGGCTGCAACAAAAGAAAATTTTATTGAGTTAAAGAGTCTTATATATAGTCATGTAAAAGAGATTTTTCAAGACAGATATCCTTATCATAATTTTCTATATTGATTTATGGAACTAATTGAAAATATCCATGACCTTCAATTTCTGAGTTATCAATACCGGTAGCAATATATTTATAGTAGTACGTTCCTTCTTCAGCTTTTGACCCTGATTTTGTTGTACCATCCCATTCAGCTTGATTTTGACCTATGGGGTTTCCTATATCATCATATTCAGTAGTACTCTCATGCATAACATTTCCCCATCTATTTAAAATGATAAGTTCAATTCTGATTGCATTTTCATGTTTTAAGAAAAATGCATCATTTGTACCGTTTGTTGAGTTGGGGGTAAAAACATTTGGTGCAGAAATTGATGGAACAGGGAAAAGACAACTACCATCATCAACAACAGCGTTAGGATCATAATTTATTGCGCTAGGATCTGTACAACCACAATTATTAACGATTATATCTATTGTTGCCTCTTCAAAACAAAGAGTATCTAATGTATAAGCTGTCAGTGTTACAGTTGAATTTTCACTAAATGTATGATTCTGTGATCCTGAGTTATTTACATTTACAAGTGGACTTCCATCCCCAAAGTTCCATGTATAGCTTGTTGTATATTGGCTGTTATTAATAAAGTTTACTGATAGTGGATTACATCCATTAGTTATGTTTGCTGAAAAATCAGCAATAGGAGCTTCATCAACATCCACAAATATACTGTCTGAAACGGAGCAGACATCATCTGAAATAGTTATTATGTACCATCCACCAGATAATCCTGTCCATACTGAAGCATCAATTGAGTCGGAGAAGTCCTGATTAAACCATTGGAATTGAAGAATACTTCCTTGAGATAGTGATTCTCCTGACCAAATTGAAGAAACAATTCCCGAATTATAACAAGATGATGTATTTTGGTCTAAAATAGCATCAACAGATAATGTTTGATTAACATTTACAGATAAAGTATCTGTTGCTGTATATCCACAGAAGTCTTGAACAGTTACATAATAATCTATAATACCATTTGAATTTACAGGAACGTTTGTTATTTCTAATGTATCGTTAGAATGGCTCCAAGAATAACTGTAGGGTGGAAGTCCTCCAGAAGCCTGAGCAAAAACATCTAATGAATCTCCAATGCAAAAAATAGTAGTATCCTGAGCTTGAATATTTAATTCAGGTTGATCAAGAATCCATATTGTACCTGAGGTGACGATTCTATTTCCATTGGGTAAAATGCTAGTAACAGTTAGTATAACATCTTCAAAACCTTCAAAATTATTATCAGCAAATGCAGTAAATGGTAATGTGATTAATGTTTCTCCTGGAAGAAATAAAACAGAATCAGGAAAAAGGGGATAATCAATTCCATTTGTAGCTAATCCAGATATATCTACTTCGATATATAAAGAATCTCCGGATTGACAAGATGGTCTTGTGAAAGTTAAGCCTGCTGCAGTACCACATCCTTCAAGTATCACACTATCACCAAACAGGCCTTGGTCGATATTTGTTTGTAACGATATATCAACAGGAACAGCCTGAAAGCTCCCTCCTTCTAGAAAAACGCCAGTGTCTAAAATTCCATCAACGCAATCTGCAACAGCAAATTTGAAATGATATGTAGAATCGCAGATTACATTAAAACGAATTTCAATAGGAATTGTAAAACCATTAAAACTATGTCCATTAGGATTGTTTAAAAAGTAAGAGCCATTCATTGAAGGAGGAGTTTGACTTGGGTCAATATATATTGTACTAATTGTAATAGGCTCATTTGTACCTGGAACTAGAGCAAGGTTTTCAGAGGAATAATTCCCCCCAGCTGGGTTTGGTCCTGATAAATAAAATCCAAATGCATCATTATACTGAGAATTAATCCATGTAAGATACTCTTCCGATGCAAACACGAAATTGAAAATAACTTCATCACCATCAGGAATAAAATCAAATTCAAGCACAGCCGCATCATTAGTTGTGTTTATAAAACCTGCATTTGGGTTGCTTGTTACGGATTGAGCTGTAGCTAATACATCAGCATCACCAGGGCCGCCATAATCAGTAGAAGGATTACCGCCAGCTTGAATTGATGTTACATCGCCAGATGACATTACAATTCCAGTTGGTAAACCGATATTACTTGTGCCTGCATTAAATGAACCGATTTGATTTGAATTACCTAGAAAAGTAATATTACTTGTGACAAGACCAGGTCCAATTAATGTGTTAGTTACTAAATCATAAGCTGATGGATTAGGATCAATTGTTATTTGACCTTTAACATTAATTGAAAGTAATAGGATAAATAATAATGTACTTGATTTTAACAGCATAATAATTTTGATTAAGTTAATTATTTAGACATAATATAGAATAAAAAGGTTGCATAAAGTTCGATTAATTTAAATAGAATACCTAATCTTGTTAATAAAATCATGATTTTTACTAATGTAGATTAATAAAACTTTATTTTATGGAAAGGATTCAATCATATATTGAAAAGAATAAAAAACGATTTTTAGTAGAATTAATAGAAATATTGAAGATTCCCTCAATTTCAGCTGATCCAAATTTCGAAAAAGATGTTCTAAAAACAGCAGAATTAGTGGCAAATGGATTGATAAAAGTTGGTTTAGATAATGTTGAAATATGTAGTACAGAAGGATATCCTATTATTTATGGAGATAAAATTATTGACTCGAATCTACCAACTGTATTAATCTATGGACATTATGATGTCCAACCAGCCGATCCAATTGAACTTTGGGATAATCCACCTTTTGATCCAGTTATTAAGAATACAGACATTCATCCTGATGGGGCAATTTTTGCTCGAGGAGCTTGTGATGATAAGGGGCAAATGTTTATGCATATCAAGGCTTTTGAAGCAATGATTAAGTCAGATTCTTTATTTTGTAATGTTAAGTTTATGATTGAAGGAGAAGAAGAAGTTGGGAGTGAAAATTTAGCGACTTTTGTTAAAGAAAATCGAAAGCGGCTTAATGCTGATGTGATTTTAGTTTCTGATACGGGGATTTTCTCAAATGAAATTCCATCTATCACTACTGGACTTAGAGGTTTAAGTTATGTTGAGGTGGAAGTTGAGGGGCCAAATAGAGATTTACACTCAGGTCTATATGGTGGTTGTGTCGCCAATCCAATTAATATTTTATCTAAAATGATTAGTTCATTACATGATAAAAACAATAAAATTACTATCCCAGGTTTTTATGATAAAGTTCTTTTAATATCTGAAGATGAGCGTAAAGAGATGTCTAAGGCACCATTTAAAAAACAGAGTTATATAGAATCTTTAAACATTGAAGATGTTTATGGTGAGTTAGGATATTCAACTATGGAAAGAGGATCTATTAGACCAACATTAGATGTCAATGGTATTTGGGGAGGTTATATTGGTGAAGGGGCAAAGACAGTCATCCCATCGAAAGCTTTTGCTAAAATATCAATGCGTTTAGTCCCTAATCAAGACCCAGAGGAAATTTCAAATTTATTCAGGAACTATTTTACATCAATTGCGCCGAAAGGAGTAAATGTTAAAGTAACTCCTCATCACGGAGGTAAGCCTGCTGTTACACCTATAGACTCTATTGGGTATAAAGCGGCAAGCATGGCTTTCGAAAAGACTTTTAATAAAAAACCTATCCCTGTAAGAAGTGGTGGATCGATTCCTATTGTAGCAATGTTTGAAGAAGAATTAGGTATAAATACAATTTTAATGGGATTTGGTCTAGATAGTGATGCAATTCATTCCCCAAATGAACATTATGGTTTATTCAATTTCTACAAGGGGATAGAGACAATACCTTATTTTTTCTCTTTTTATGCTAAATTATTTAAGTCTTTAGATTAATGAAATTTTTTTTTGTATTAATTCTATACCTTTTTTCTTCCTGTTCATTTCAGCAACTAAAATATTTAGGAGAACAAAGTTTTACATTTCAAAAATTAGAGGATAAAAAAGTGTTTTTTAATGCTGGGGCAAAAATTTCAAATCCAAATAATTTTGCTATTAAACTAAGGCCATCTTCTTTATCTCTCTATATAGAGGGAGAATACATAGGGATTATAAATCTTAACGAAGAAGTTCGGCTGAAAAGAAAAAGTAAAGAATATGTAGAAGGTTCTTTTACAGCTAGCACAATATCTTTTAGTATGAATGAAATATTTCGAATATCAAAATTTATAACTAAAAAAGAGATAGAGATATGCCTTAAAGGGAACTTGCAATCTGCAGTATGGATTTTCGGGAAAAAAGTTCATGTCAATGAAAAAAAAGTTATTAGTGGGCTTGATTTAAAGAAGTTTTTGATTTTTTAATCAATATATATTCTATGAAGCCTTTGTGAAAAACTAGTCATTATTTCATAAGGAATTGTGTTTGCTTTTTGTGAAAAACTATTTATGGTTTGATTCTTACCAATAATTTCAACAGTTTCACCTTCTTTTACATCAACACCTGTAATGTCTACCATAATCATATCCATACAAACCTCTCCAAGTGTAGGGCAAAATTTATTTTGAATGAAAACCCCACCATTTCCTCTACCTAATATTCGTTTAAATCCATCAGCATATCCAACAGGGATGATAGCAATAGTCATATTTTTTTTCGCAACAAAGCCTCTATTATAGCCAATAGATTCAGATGGTGATACTCTTTTTATTTGAGAAATAGAGCTTAACCAAGTTATAGCTGGTTGGATATTTTCACTTCCACATACTCCATACATCCCAATACCTATTCGAACCATTTCAAATTGTGCTCCTGTATAATTTTTAATACCCTCTGAATTTAGAATATGACGATCAATTTTGTAAGAGAAATTATTCATTATAAACATAGATATATCATTAAATGAATTAATTTGCTTTTTAGTAAATATAGAATTAACAATATTAGATTCAGCTAAATGGGAGTATATGGATTTAATAATAACTTCAGGTTGTGTTTTTATAATATCAATTAATTCTTGGATATTAGATTTATCAAACCCTAGACGGTTCATACCTGTTTCAATTTTTATATGAATCGGAAAATTTGAACACCCTTGGGCTATTAATTCTTTTATTAATGATTCTAATTGTTTAATTGAAAAAATAGCAGGCTCTAAGTTGTATTCTATACAATCTGCAAAAGTTTTTTCCTCTGCATTCATTACTAGTATAGGTTTTTTTATCCCATTTTTTCTTAATTCTAGTCCTTCATCACAGTATGCTACCCCAAGGTAGTCTATACCTGTTTTTTGGAGAAAATGCCCCATTGTTTTAGAATCAGAACCATAAGATGAGGCTTTCACCATACATAGGATTTTAGTGCTTTCATTTAATAGCGATTTTAAATAATTAATATTATTTCTAATTGCTTTAGTATTAATCTCTAGGTAGGTTTGGTGTTTTTTTTCTTTAAGTTTATTTGCTAAGAGTTCCATTCTTAACTTTCTATTTCCTTTAATTAAAACACTAGAGTTTTCAAATTTATAATTAATTTTCTCTCCTTTGTAAAAAAAGAAATATTGACTCAGGTTAAATTTTTCTAAAAGTAATCTGTATTTATTTTCATGTTTAGAATCTAGTAATCCAATAATTGCGTAGCGTTTTTTTTCTTTGCTTATAAACAGTTGATACTCTAATGAATCACGTAATGATTCAATATCTAAGCTATATGTATCATTTATAATTGTATTATTATTAGTTCCACGAAAAGTTTCTAGTCTAAGAGCAAGAGGGCTAATAAATGGTACATTTTCTTTTAATTCATTTGATTTAATACCAAAAAAAAGAGCAACACTTATTGCCATTTGAGCATTCATTTTATTAAAATCACCAGCTAACTTAAAGTGTTTGATAATCTCTTTATTTGAGCTTTTTTTTACAACTATACCCTTTTCTAATTTGATTATTTCAGGATAAAATAGATGTTCAACATTCTTAAATATTTCAAGTTTAGCAGATAAATGATCTGATGCTGAATTGAATAATTCTCTATGTGCACTACCAAAAGATGTTATTATACCATGAGTTGGTTTTATTGTTTCTCTTAATTTCTTCATATCATTTAAAGAAGACACTCCTACTTCAATAATTCCTATATTAGTTTTTTCATTTAATTCAAGAATTGATATTGCAATTCCTATAGCGCTATTATAGCTTTTAGGACTTCGTGTTACTTGATACCTACAACTTAAAAGTTTGGAAAGCCATTCTTTAGTTGTTGTTTTACCATTACTCCCTGTTATAGCTATAATTGGAAAATTGAACTGATCTCTATGGTAACTAGCTAATTTGAGCAATGCAGATAAAGTATCTTCAACTAAAATTTCTTGAGCTTCTGGAAATGAATTTAATAAATTAGGTTTAGAAACAACAAAAAACCTAACACCTTTATTATATGAAGATTTTATATAGTCATGCCCATCTCTAAAGTTTCCTTTTAATGCAAAGAACAATATACTTTTACCACTTATTATTTTTCGAGAATCAAAAGAGATTGCCTTAATAATAGATGGGTCAGCTGAATTTTTCTTCCCAATTATTCTTGATATGTCACTAAATGAGTATTTTAAATTCAAGTTTTATTTTTATTGAAACATAGACGACAAAGGGGCTTATATTCTTCCACTGCACCAATAAGTAATTGTTTGTCACTTTTAATTTTTCTATGTGAAAATTGTGCAAGATTTCCACAAGACATACAAATTGCATGAACTTTTGTAACATATTCAGCGATGCTTAGAAGTTCTGGCATTGGCCCAAAAGGCATTCCTTTGAAATCCATATCTAAACCTGCAATAATAATACGTACACCTTCTTTTGATAGTTCATTACAAACATTAATTATTCCATTATCGAAAAATTGTGCTTCATCTATAGCAACAACCCTTTCTTCTTTCCAAAGTGGAATTATTTCTGATGCATTTTTGACACTAATAGCTTTAATAGATTTACCTTGATGACTTACAACATTTTTCTTATGATAGCGTTCATCTACTTTTGGCTTTATTAATAGAATCTCTTGATTAGCGATTTCAGCACGCTTCACTCTACGAATCAATTCTTCTGTTTTGCCAGAAAACATTGATCCACAGATAACCTCAATCCAACCATGGCTTTTTGATTCCTCTGGAAATTGATCTAATAACATATTTTCTGTCTTATCGGGTTATTAACAAAAGACTCTAGAGAAAAACTATTGAATTAAATATTCAAGATTTTTTCTTTCGGTAACTTTAGAGTCTAAAATTCGTTATTAAGTAGTTAAAAACTATCATTTAGTTACAAACTTATTTAAAATGTTGAAAAATAAAGTATAATGAGTAATAATATCAATTATAAGGATCAAATAAAGCAACTAGAATCAATAACAGATAAAATTAATACTTTATCAATTAATAATAAAGAATTGAAAGTTATTGAAGACTTAGTCCGGAATCTTTATGAAAGAATAATTATTAAAAAACATAATTTAGAAGAATCATCTACTTTCTCAGTAGAGGAATATAAAGAAAACTCACAAAAATTGGATTCAGAAGAAGAGCGTTATTTTCAAGATGAAATTATAAAATCTAAAGAGATATTTATAGATAGGATTGAGCACACAGATAATTCAGTTAATGCAAGTTTTAACGGTTCAAAATTGGATACTTTAGTTGGCTCTTTTGGTTTAAATCAAAAGATGAGGTACATTAATGATTTGTTTAATGGTTCAAGTGATTTATTTTCGGATTCTATTAAAAATCTAGACTCAAAATCAACAAAAGAAGAGGCTGAAGAAGTTATTTCATCATTATCATTAAAATATAATTGGGACTTGAAGTCAACAATTGTAATTGAGTTTATTGAATTTGTAAATAGAAGGTATGTCTAAACTTTTATTAATATTATTTTTTTTATTTACTCTACAAACCATCTCTCAAATAGATCAATTAAAGAGAAGAACAAAAACATTATGTTCTCCAGACTTTCATGGGAGGGGCTATGTAAATAAAGGAGATTCAATTGCTGCTGAATTTCTTAAAACTGAATTTCAAAATATTGGAGTTAAGCCTTATAAAAAATCGTATTTTCAGAGTTTTAATCTTGAT
>Ga0160423_10000365_pt1 | contig 36316 bp, 25 predicted proteins | sample CRUFie14St8metaG_FD_108191 | JGI IMG/M metagenome (GOLD analysis project Ga0160423, IMG submission 108191) | Marine microbial communities from the Costa Rica Dome - CRUD Field 142mm St8 metaG | ecosystem: Environmental > Aquatic > Marine > Oceanic > Photic zone | place: Costa Rica: the Eastern...
GAACTGGGGAAAGCTGCCGCGCTGCGCGGATCCAGTTTTGGTTGTGTTGCACCAGTTTATTAAAGCCGCTTAAGTGACCTGGTTTGAGGGGAATTTGGTGATCGGTGTTTTGATTCTTGGTTTTGGATCTTACCATTCTGCTGAGAAAAGTATCTTGGGGAAATGATTATGACACGGAGAACTAGAAACGATTCGGGCTTATTTCCGTTTCTTTACAGCGAGACGACTCCGTGGAAGGATCGGTATAATGAAAATTTCCATCTTTCTCCTCGGTTTGGCGCTTATCAGCGTTAGCCTTTCGGCTCGCACTTGGACCTCTACCAGTGGCAGCACGATTGAGGCGGAAATGGTCTCCAAAAACAGCATGGGTGTCAGCCTTCGCCGAGCGGACGGATCTGAGCTTTTTGTGAAGTTTGATCAACTCTGCGAGGCTGATCGTGAATTCGCCGAAGGCGCGAGCAGCGCGGTAGGTGAGAGACTTGGCTACGATCTTCCTGAATCGCTTACGGTGATGTTGGAAGAGCGGGGCTTGCTTCTAATGGAGGACAATTTTAATCGTGAAGACTCCGACGATAAAGACGATCTCGGCGGGCCATGGACAACCAACAGTGACAGCCGAGCGATGGGGGATAAGCAGAACGATCTCGTCGACGGTGAACTGGTGATGACCATATCACCGCGGGCTGATCACGCGATCTCTACGAATTTTATGCCGAAAGAAACCTACGGGGATTGTCTGCTTTTTGTTCGGATGAAACTGGAAGAGGGAGGCCAGCTGAAACTGGCCTATAATGACAAAGCTGATAAATCAGTCTGGGCCGGGCACATCAACGGGGTGACGATGAATGAAAAGTCGATCGTATTGGCTGATGAGCGTTCCGCTCGATTTAAAATGGAGTTTCGCGAGAACAAGAATTCTAAGGAATACAAAGATGCGGTGGCGGCCGCCGAAAAGACGTTTCCCTCTGAGATTGAAGCAGACGAATGGTATGAAGTGGTGACCCTGCACCGCGGCGATACTTTGACCCTTTATCTCAACGGTGAGGAAGTGGCCACGCACTCATCACCGGGATTTGATCATCCGACTAAGAATCACTTCGCTTTTGCGGTGCCTGACAAGGCGATCGTGGATGACTTTTATCTCTGGAAGCTGAAGCCGGTCGATGTGGGGGAGAACTGATTACTCTCTCATCAACTCCTTCACCGTGCTTTCGATGGCCTGAGACCAGATTTTGTAGCCGTCTGCGTTAAGATGCAGCAGGTCCGGCATGATCTCCTTTGGCAGTGTGCCGTCAGGCTTCAAAAAGTTGTCGTTGATATTGAGGTAGGTAACATAGTCACGTTCGCCAAGTTTAGAGATGAGCTTATTGATCGCATCATTCTTCTGACGCTTGGGATCGTTGCGGTCAGCTCCTCTCGGAAAAATGGCGAGGAGGAGCACTTTCATCTCTGGCTGCTTCTCTGCCATCGCATCGATAATTGCGGTGACTCCGGCTGCGGTTTCTTCGGCGCTGCTCGTGTAAACGGCACCGCCGTGTTCAGCCATCTCGCGACCTTCGTGACCAGTATTGTTAGTACCGATCATGAGCACGGTGAGCTTGGGGTTGAGGCCATCGTAGTTCCCGTTAGCGAGACGCCAGAGAACGTGCTCGGTGCGGTCCCCTCCAATACCAAAATTAGCCGCTTGATAGGGGGCCCAGTATTGCTCCCAAGCTTCTGCTCCTTTCCTAGACCATCCTTGAGTGATTGAATCACCGAGGAATATCAACTGAGCTTTTCCCTCCCTTGAGATGGCATTGAAAGACTCATGGAGTTTTGCCTGGTTTCCGCTGCGAGGAACCGGGGTCAGAGCGAGAACGGTTTTATCCTTTGAATAGCTCGATACGGCGAGTCCTGAGGCGAATACAGCCGACAAAAGTATTATAGTTCGAATCATGATCGGGGGTAGGTTTGAGTTAGATCACCGTGCTTAGCGCGAGGGTAAGAGCAAAGCCGATCAAGGAGATCGCGACTGAGAGGATGGTCCAGGTTCTCAGGGTTTGAGCCTCGCTCATACCGAGGTAGCGAGAGATGATCCAGAAGCCGGAGTCATTCACGTGCGATAGCATGGTCGATCCCGCCGCAATGGCGATCGTGATTAGTGCCAGATCGGCGGCGCTGTAATCTCCAGCGGTCACGATACCCGCCATGAGGCCGGCAGCGGTCATCATGGCAACGGTAGCAGAGCCTTGAGCGACGCGGACGATCATCGAAAAAAGGTAGGCGAGAACAACGGCTGATATCCCGTAGCCACCCAACCATTCGGCGAGAGCATCACCAACGCCACTGGCACCAAGGATTGCTTTGAAGACGCCGCCAGCACCAGTGATTAAAATAATGATGCCGGCCGGCCCGAGGGCTTTTGTGCTAAGTTCCAATAGCTTGTCTTTGCCGACTCCTCGCATCACTCCCAGAAAGAGAAGGGCTAGCAGGGTAGCGAGAAGCAGTGCCACTACTGGGTGACCGAGAAATCCGATAACTTTCTGCAACTCAGTTGGATCTTCAACCTTCGCCCAAGTGCTGCCAAGAACGATCAGAACAATAGGTAGCCCCATGATGGCGGAGACCAGACCGAAGTTTGGGAGAGGTCCCGACTCTTTGGATTCTTCGAAAAACGCTGGAATATCGACTTCGATTCCTTTGCAAACTCTTGGCACCATGAAGATGCCAACAATGATCGCCGTTGGAAGACCGATACCAATGCCGTAGAGAATGACCCGTCCGAGGTCGGCTCCGAGTATCTCAGCCACGGCGACGGGGCCGGGGGTTGGAGGCACGAAAGCGTGGGTTACAGCCATGCCGCAAACAAGAGGAAGGCCGAAGATCAGCAGCGACTTTTTTGTATCGCGGGCAAGGGCGTAAATAATGGGTGCAACAATAACGAGTCCCACATCGAGGAAAACCGGGATCGAAATGAGGAATCCCGTCAGTAGCATCGCCCACGAAGCCCGCTTTTGGCCAAACAGATTGACCAGTGAATTCGCCAGCGTGTGAGCCCCGCCAGAATGCTCCAAGATTTGTCCGAAAATGGCACCCAAACCGATGATGGTGGCGATAAAACCGAGAGCACCCCCCATGCCTGATACAATTGTGTTGGGTATGTCCCCGAGCGGCATTCCTGCAGCTATGGCGGTGAAGATACTTGCGATGATGAGTGCGATGAAAGCCTGCAACCGAAGCACCAGAATCATGACCAGCAAAAGGACGATTGCAGCGACAAGAACGCCGAGTAGATAACCGAGTCCAGGGCCGGCGGTTTCAGTCGCTTCGACGGCAGCTAAAGGAGCAGCAGCAGCCTGAGCGATTAGTGTGTTGATCAGTGTCATAGGCAGTAAAAACAGGCGATATGAGAGACCCTGAGTTAGCGGTTTGCTGGTTTGGGGTCAAGCAGATCCTAGGCGCGTGGAAGTGCGGGGCAGACGGGAATACACTAATTCCTGTCTCATTTCTGCCGTGCTGAAAAATGTGAGTTCTGGTTGCTGGAACCCCATTGCCGAATCAGATTGGAGTTGGAATGAATGCGTTTCAGTAAGGGTTGTGAAACGTAAAAAAATCCAGATGAAGTTCGCTTTTGACAACTCCTACAGCAGAATGCCAGACTCGTTTTACCAGAGGGTGGAACCCAGTCCGGTCAGTTCTCCAGAATTAATCGAAGTCAACCGAGACCTGGCAGCTGTTTTGGGAATTGATCTTGATTGGCTGGAGTCGTCTAATGGTCTGGATGTTCTCTCGGGTAATCGGTTTCCCGAGGGATCCGACCCCATTGCGATGGCTTATGCAGGGCATCAATTTGGAGGCTTTTCTCCTCAACTCGGAGATGGTCGCGCCCTCTTGCTGGGAGAAGTGGTGGGTAAAGATGGAGTGAGACGGGATATCCAACTCAAGGGTTCCGGGCCTACGCAGTTTTCCCGCCGTGGCGATGGGCGATCTGCGCTTGGTCCGGTGATTCGAGAGTATATCCTTTCGGAGGCGATGGCAGCGCTCGGCGTGCCGACGACACGCGCACTCGCTGCGGTATCCAGTGGAGACAAAGTCTATCGCGATAGCATGACGGCAGGTGGCGTATTCACTCGCGTGGCACAGTCGCATCTTCGCATCGGGACGTTCCAGTATTTTGCGGCCCGGGAGGACTTTGACAATTTGAGAGTGCTCGCCGACTACGCCATTGCTCGACACTATCCCAGGGCCATTGAGGCCGATAATCCTTATCTGGAGTTGTTAGGAGGAGTGATTGAACGCCAGGCTGAGCTAATCGCTCACTGGATGCAAATTGGATTCATCCACGGAGTCATGAACACCGACAACATGAGTATCTCGGGTGAGACCATCGATTTCGGCCCCTGCGCATTTTTGGATGTCTATCATCCCGAGAAAGTGTTCAGTTCAATTGATCAGCAAGGACGCTATGCCTACGCAAACCAGGGACCGATTGGTCACTGGAATCTGGTTCGTTTTGCTGAAACCTTGACCCCGCTGATCGATGATGATGCTGAGAAAGCTGTTGCTGGAGCTGAGTCAGAGTTGAACCGCTTCCCCGAGCTCCATAGCAAAGCGCTCCGCCATCGCTTGCTGCTTAAGATTGGCCTTAAGGAAGGAGGCGATAACGACTGGGAACTTGTTCAAGAATTGTTATCGATCATGTCGGATGGGTATGCGGATTTTACTCTGACCTTTCGTCATCTCTCTGATGCTCTCGAGGTAGGTAAAGAAACGGGACTGCTTGATCAGTTTTCTGACACTCAAAAGATTGCTTCATGGCTGACTTCGTGGCGGTCACGAATGTCCAATGAGGATGTGACGCTCGCTCTCGAATCGATGAGACGAGCCAACCCCGTCTTCATACCCCGCAATCACCGTGTCGAAGAAGCCATTGCGGCCGCCTACGAGGGGGATTATGTCCCATTTCGCAAGCTCAACGAACTGTTGCAGCGTCCCTTCGAGGAACAGGCAGCTTATTCGGAATACGAACTTGCTCCTAAGCCTTCAGAAGTGGTCTGCGCGACATTTTGCGGAACATAAAATTATTGTCACAGCACGATTACGCTGATTGTAATGTTCCCTGGTCATCCGTCGGTGACCGGACGATAACATGAAACACGCTTTGTTTTTAAAGAGTTCGTTTTTGGGGTTCACTCTGGGGGTAGTGGCCTCGAGTGGCCAAGCCAAAGAGTCACCCAACATTCTGTTTATCATTGCCGATGATGCGTCTCGCCACTTTGGTCAAGCTTATGATTGTGACTGGGTGAGGACTCCCAATATCGACAAACTGGCGGAAGAAGGGGTCGTCTTTGATAATGCTTATGTCGCCACGGCAAAGTGCGCTCCCTGTCGCGCTTCAATAATGACCGGGCGTTTCCCCTGGCAGATCGAAGCGGGAGCGAATCACCAGAATGTGTTTCCTGACAACTACCCGGCCTTCGGAGAGGTGTTGCAGGCAGCTGGTATTCAAACCGGAGCCGTGGGTAAGACCTGGGGGCCGGGGACGGCACACCACGTCGACGGTTCAGCTCGCGATTTCGGGCTGACCGTCATTAGTAAGAAAAAGGTGCCGGACGACTTCTTCGGAAATTTCTTGAAAGCGAGGAAAGAAGGGGCCCCGGCGTTTTTCTATTGGCATGGCAGCAGTGACCCTCATCGCGGGTACAAGAAGGACTCAGGTATCGCTGCTGGAAAGAAGCTCTCGGACATTGATCATGTTCCTGCCTACTGGCCTGACAACGACATCGTTCGAGGCGACATGCTCAACTACTCGATCGAGGTGGAGCGGTTCGATACCCATGTCGGGGAATTACTGGCTGACCTGGAGGCTTCCGGTGAAGCGGAGAACACCCTCGTCATCGTCACTTCAGACCACGGAATGCCGTTTCCCCGCGTGAAGGGGCACACCTTTGATGATGCGCATCGCGTGCCGCTCGTGATGCGTTGGCCTGCGGGAATCAAGAATCCGGGTCGCCGGGTTGAAGAACTCGTCAGCTTTGTCGATTTTGCCGCGACCTTCATCGATCTTCAGCAAGGCGATTCGGAAGCCATGGGAATGGAACTGAGTGGAAAGAGCCTGGCGGATCTCCTGCGTGACGAGCCGAGTCACCCACGTGACTTCGTTCTGATTGGGCGGGAACGGAATGATGTCTATGCCCGTCCCGGTTCGCCGTCAGGCCTGGGTTATCCAGCGCGTGGGATTCGCATGGGGGATTATCTCTACGTTCACAATTTTGAACCCGACCGCTGGCCCTGTGGCAACATCGAGCTTGGCTTGAGGGATACCGACAGGGGCCCGACGAAGTCGGTTCTCATGGAGATGGATATGGAAACCGCCTTCTGGAAGCATAACTTCGGCAAGCGTCCGGCCGACATGCTGTTCAATGTGGTGGAAGATCCTGACTGTGTCGCCAATTTAGCAACAGACGGAAGCCAAGCCGGGCGATTGAAGGATATGAAGAAACGGATGCTGCAGGAATTGAAGGAGCAAGGGGATCCTCGTGCGCTTGGAAACGGTGAAGTTTTTGATAACTATCCAACGGTCAAGCCTGCTCCAAACGGGTGGGAAACGAAGAAGTAAAACGATGAGGTATCTATCATTTTTCTCTGCAGTATTCGCTGTTTCTTATTCCAGTCTGGTTGCGCAGGGTGGAAGTTGGGCAGAACTTTATGAACCGCAGGTGTATCAAAAGATGCCTGTCAGGGTGATGAAACCGATCGACTTCGATTCATCGAATAACTACCCGGTCATTCTCTCCTTGCATGGTGCCGGTGGTAAAGGAACGGACAATAACAAGCAGCTCAAGGATTGGAACAAGCAACTGGCTGAGAAGGCGATTCGTGAAAAATTTCCCTGTTACGTCGTGGCGCCCCAGGCGCCAAGTCTTTGGAATGCGGAGGAGCTAAAGAAGATTCAGTCATTGATTGCTGAGCTGCCGGCGGTCGATATGAGTCGCATCTACATCATGGGGCACTCCATGGGTGGGCATGGAACCTACATCTACATTCAACTCGAGCCGACCTACTTTGCCGCTGCAGCACCATCCGCAGGGAGCGGTTTGAAGCGGTCGGAAGACTTCATTGCCCCGGCGAAGATCAAGGATATCCCGATCTGGGCGTTTCATGGCGACAAGGACGGAGTGTGTCCCTACGAAAAACAGCGGGTCGTTTTTGAAGCTCTGAAAGAACTGGGCGGCAACATGAAGCTGACAACCTGGGAAGGAGACAATCACGGTGTATCCGGCAAAATGATTCCGGGGGCTGAAAACGGGAAAACCGAATTCAGTGGTGATCGTTGTGACCCTGAGTCTGATTTCTTGACCTGGCTCTTCAACCAGAAGAAAGGCTCCTGAATACCCCTACTTCTTCTTCGGTGCTGGAGGGGTCCATTCGGGTGAACGAATGTGGGCTTCTTCAAGATAGCGCTCGGCTTGCTGAACAATTTCAGGTAACTGGCTGGCGAGGTCCTTCTCTTCGCCAATGTCATCGACGACGTTGTAGAGCTGAATCGGTCCGCCGATCCAGGGTTCTTTCACGACTTTCCACTTTCCAAATCGCAGGGCTTGCTTGCCGCCTTTCTCATAGGACTCCCAGTAAAGGTAGGGTGCCGTTTCCTGGTCTTTTTCTCCCATGAGAGTGGGAAGGAAAGACAGGCTGTCACGCCCTTCCGGCAGTTGCAGTCCGGCGAGTTCGCAGGCAGTGGCAAGGACGTCGCCGAAGTAAGCCGGGCGGTCGGAAACTGAACCAGCCGGAACCGTGCCGGGCCACCAGGCAATCGTGGGGACACGGATACCTCCGTCAGTGAGATCCCGTTTCATACCGCGGACGGGTCCGTTGGCATTGAAAAACTCCATGTCGTTGCCACCCTCGGTATGGGGGCCATTGTCGCTGGTGAACATGATGAGGGTGTTGTCGGCGATGCCCCAATCTTTCAACAGCTCGATGACCTTGCCGACGTAGCCATCCATGCGGGTGATCATGGCCGCTTGGCCTTTGTCCGGGTTGGACCAGTCCTTGTCGGCGTAGATGTCGTAGTCCGGAACTTCCTGGCCGTCGCCGGTGCCTCGAGTCGCCTCGTTATTGGCGTGCGGCATATTGATAGAAAGATAGAGGAAGAAGGGCTGGTCCCTCACTTCCTCAAGCCACTTGTAGGTGCGCTCCATGACGAGGTCAGGCACATAGTCGAGCTTGGTTTCTTCGGTGGCCCAGCCGGCGCCGTCGTCTTCTTTGCCTTGTTCGGTGCGCATCTTGATCCACTCCGGCGCATACTTGTTCCGCAACATCACTTTCTCGTATTGATCGATGATGAACTCGGGATAGAAATTGTGGGCGTGGCGCTGATTGAGGTAGCCGTAGAAGTCATCGAAGCCGTGCTTCATGGGATGACCAACGGAGTCGAGTTCCCCGAGTCCCCACTTGCCGAAGAGAGCCGTCGCGTAGCCGGCTTTCTTAAGTTCTCCGGGAACGGTGATTTCACCCGGTTGCAGAGTTTGCTTGTTCTGATTGTTGGCATTGCCGCGGACCCAGCAGTGCCCCATGTGCAGGCCCGTCATGAGCACGCAGCGGCTCGGGGCGCACACGGTGGCGCCTGAGTAAAAATCAGTCAGCTTCATGCCCTCGGCCGCCATTTGGTCGAGGTGGGGTGTTTTAATGTGTTCGCTGCCAAAGCAGCCGAGATCGCCATAGCCGAGGTCGTCGGCAAGGATGAAAATGAAGTTGGGTTTATCCTCGGCCTGAGCCCAGGCGAGCGACAGAAAAGCTACGATGGCGAAGCTGGTGATGATTTTGTGCATATCGTATCGAAGCAGGATGCTTTTGGATCTGCAAGTGCGCGATCGCTACTGCCTTTTGTCGTCGACTAGTACTGAATCGAGGTGGCTCTTGATGGCCGCTGCCCAGCGGGTGTATCCGTCCTGATTCAAGTGAAGTTTGTCGTCCACAAAGAGTTCAGATCGAGGTTTGTTTTTTTTATCAAAAAAAATGCTCTCTGTGCCGATGAACCATGTGTTTTCGGTAGACTCACAAAAATTACGAACCGCGTTATTGGCTAGCTTGATTTGGGGCCAGTGTTCCCATCTTTTCTCGGTTGGTGTCGTTGCGATGAAAAAAGCGGCAGCTTCCGGTTGGTGTTCCTTTACTTTTTTCCTTACGTAGGCTGCCAGAGCTGCCACTTCTTCGGGTGCCTTATCTTTGCCTTTACCGCCGATATCGTTCGCCACAAAGAATACGATGGCACGGAATTGATGCGGTGAAATCAGCTGATCCGCGAAGATGGCCACGTCAGACCATTTGGATCCCCCAAAGCCTCGATTGATCGAGAGATAGGGGAGCATGTCTTTTCCCATGTCCTCCCATCGGCGAAAACTAGAGCTGCCGACGAAGAGAATGGCATCAGTGGATTGAGACAGCCCGTCATTGGCGACTCCGAATGCTTTTATGTCTGCTCTCCACTTCTCAGCAGCCTCTGCCTTATACTTTTCGAGATCGACGGGTTCTTGGGCATTTGTTGGACCTGCGGTGTAAAATGCAAGAGCTAGAGCAACCCAAAATGAGCGGAGGTGTTGTGACTTCATACGCAATTCAGAGTCTCGACTCTAGCAATTTAGCACCGCTTTGCCAACACGCGTTCCTGTTGCGAGACAAGCTTGGAGGAGATAGCCACCTGTGGGGGCTTCCCAATCGATCATTTCTCCGGCAACGAAGACACCGGGAAGCTTCCGTAGCATCAGATTTTCATCCAGTTCTTCCCATCGGATTCCTCCAGCAGAAGAAATGGCTTCAGCAACCGGTCGCGGTCTTTCGAGAGGAATTTGGCAGTGCTTGACCTCGTGCGCCAGCTGCTCAGCTGACTCCCAAGGACCCCGGTTGGGCAGATGCTTTAGAATGGATGCGGTTCCTGCATCGAGCTTCCAGCGCCGCTTTGCTTCTCGGACAAAATTCCGCTTCACCTTGCCGAAGCGTGCGATTAGTTCTTGAGCCGTCAGGTCTGGCTTGAAGTCGATCATTATCTCCGGTGAATCCATGGAGCGGAGATTGGGGCCCAGGTGATAGATGGGTCCACCTTCAAGTCCGTACTGCGTGATGACCAGTTCCCCGCGTCGGTTTTCATCACCAACGATGAGATTAAGATTCTTTAGGGGCTTCCCTTCAACTTCTTCAAGGATTTCGGAGGGCCAGTCGACTTCCCAGCCACAGTTGGCGGCAAGGAGAGGATTAATACTAACACCCCGTGCTTCTAGAAAAGGGACCCAGTGACCGGTTGATCCGGTTTTTGGCCATGAAGCGCCGCCCAGAGCGAGAATGACCCGTTCGTGTTGCGTGCTGAATTGGCCATCACCATAACGAAAGAGAAGCGAACCATCGGGGTGGAAACCTGTCCATAGATGCCGGGTCTGAAACTTCACTCCAAGTTTTCGAAGCTGCTCGACCCATCTTCGCAGTAGTGGGGCTGCTTTGATGTGGCCATTGACCGGAATGGGAAATACTTTGCCGCTACTGGCAACGAAGGTCTCGATGCCGAGATTGGCTGCCCATTCTCGCAGTGCCCGGTTGTCGAATTGGCAAAGGATTTCGTCCCAGATATCGCATCTTATCTCGGAGCGGCTGTAACGCCGCAGAAATGAGGGCCAGCTTTCTCCGTTAGTAAGATTGAGCCCACTTTTCCCGGCGACAAGAAACTTACGCCCGACTGAGGGCATGGCGTCATAAAGAGTGACCCGTGCGCCTCCCTCTGCGGCGACTTCGGCAGCGCGGAGGCCGGCCGGTCCTCCGCCGATGATGCCGATGTCAGGTGTTGTCGCAGTGGCCGCCAAGAAAATGTAATCTAGCATTCATGATGCGGATATGACCGGAATTTCTTTCTGAAAGACTGACTTTTACGAAGATTAGTTGGCAAACAGCTCGTGATCAGAATCACCGCCGGAGATGAGGTAGGCGAGTAAATCGAGGATGTCATCGCGTTCCATCATGTTGATCAGGCCGGGTGGCATCATGGAGACAGGAGATGGTTCGATCGAAGTGATCGCATTCGCGTCCACCTTGGCGGCGCTGCTTGGATTCATCATGTTGGTATTCACCCGGTAGTGGTCACCGCTCATGTTCATGATGCGACCGATCACCTGAGTGCCGTCATCAAGTGTGAAAATACTGCTTCCATACTGGTCGCTAATTTCTGCGCCCGGATCGACGATTGTTTCGAGCAAGTCGTAGGGGCTGAACTTGCCGCCTGCGGAGGAAAGGTCGGGTCCAACGGCACCTCCTTCGCCATTAAAGCGGTGGCAGACGTAGCAAGTGCCAGCGCCGAACATCTGGCGACCGTTGGCGAAGTCGCGGTTGCCTTCGAGGCCGACTCCAAGATCACCAGAGAGGTCTTCCATTGTCCAGTTCTTGACGAAGGAACGGGGCTTGAGGGTGAACTGAGGCGTGGAATCTTTGGGCGAGGTATTGATGATCTCGGTGAGCGCAGCAGTCATGTCACTCTCAGGCACCGTTTCAATGGCGTGTTTCTTAATATCGGCCAGGTAGTTGGCGAGGCGGGCACCCCCCCTGTAATTGCCGGCCATAACAAACCACCTGAAATATTTCTCACGTAGTTCCGGGGTCCAGCCATCCTTGAGATAACGCAGGTTGAGGGCGTAGCCGATCTGTTCCTCCTGCCCGGAAGCATTGGCGAGCAGTTCCATACCGCGATCGACGGCGAAAGGGGCTTCAAGAAAGGCGGCAAAGGCGGAGAGATCACGATTCTCTTCGGGTGTTTTGGCAGGATAGACTCCATCGAGCCATTCGATGAGCTTGGCTTTCTGGCCATCTGTGGGTTCACCGCTGCGAGTCAGGGTCAGCATGATACCGCGAAGAATGTCGAGTCGGGTTTGGCGGGATTTTGTGGATGAGTAGTCAAAGCTGGTGGCCCTAGAGAGAATGGCGGCGGCTGAGTTCTCAGCATCCACGCGGGCAAGGGCGATGAGCGCGGCCGTGGTGATAACAGCATCGTCTTCACCGATCACCCGATCTTTCCAGTTGGCGGCAGGCTGCTTTTCAAGGGCTGCGCGAGCGGCGTGACGGATGCCTCGATCGGAAGAGCCAAGAGCGTCCCAGATGGTATCGAGTTCTTCGGTTGTTGCTTCCTTGGCCCCGGCCTGGAGAAAAGCTTCGAGCTCATGACGCTCAGCCCTTGCTTCTTCTCCTCCGTGGACAGTTTCGGCTGGAGCGGTGGACTCATCGCCAGTGTAAGTGATTCGGTAGAGTCCGGACTGAACCCGGCGACCACCAACGGTGAAATACATCGCGCCGTCGGTTTCATTGATGAGGAGGTCAGTCAATGGCAGCGGCTGGGCAGCAGCGAACTCCTCGAAAGTCGCAGAGTAGCTGGAGCCCTGGGGCTTAAGGTGAACGGCGTAGAGTTTTCCGTAAGACCAGTCGGCGGCGAAGAAGGCGTTCTGATACTTGGCCGGAAACTTGGCTCCGTAGCCAAAACAAACTCCGGTCGGGGAACCCGGACCGATGTCGATCACTGCTCCGAAGGTGTCGGTGCAGTAGTCCATAAATTTGCCGGATCCGGTGCGCCACCCGTAGTCAGCGCCATCGATAACATGGTTAACACGGGTAGGGCGATACCATGGTGTGTTAAGGTCCCACTCCATATCGGCATCGTAGGTAAACATTTCTCCCTCTCGGCTTAGAGCAGCGTCGTACTGGTTCCGGAATCCTGTGGCGACCACGTCCCAGGTTTTGCCCTCAGGGTCAATTCGTGCCACGTGGCCCAGCGGAGCTTCGGCACCGCGCATGAAATGTTGCAGAGAGGGAAGGAGCTGATCTTCACCCCAGACTTCCGGCGTGCGGGCGTGTGTGTAGTCCTCGGGCAGTTGTGTTTGGTTACCCATGACGACGTAGAGTCCTTCGCCGTCGGCGGTAGGAAAGATGGCATGCGGACCGTGCTCACCCGCTGTCTCTCCGAGCGTCTTGATGGTGACTAATTTGTCAAACTGGTCATCGTTATCGGTGTCGAGCAATCTAAAGACTCCAGTGCCGGAGGAACTGTTGCGCGAATTCACCACAACGTATAGACTGTCGAAGGCGTAGCAGAGTCCTTGGGCGTGACCCACCTTAGGCAGTTTGGCGAGTTCGGCGTTGAGTTCCTGAGGGTCAGTGCCATCGTGATCGCCGCGCTTGGGGGCTCCCTCGGTCGAATAGGTGATCTGCCGGATAGTAGAGGAGTCGAGCCGTTCGCCGAGTTTCGGGATAGGGAAACGGTAGATGCCGCCATACTGGTCGCTGACGATAAGCCGCCCTTTATCGTCTTGGCACATGGCCACCCACGAACCTTGGATGTCACGTGGGACGGTATAGAGCAACTCGGCCTCAAAGCCTTCCAAGAGTGCAATTTTATCGGGCGGGGTGGCGGTGCGCTGAGCCTGTGTCAAAGGGACGACAGCGGTAGTTACCGCCAAAATGAAAAAAAGTTTCTTCATGTAAATGCAATAAGGGAATAAAGTGAATATCTCGGGAATGGAGTGATTCTGCCAATCTTTTTCGCGATAGGTCGAATTTTGGGTGGTTAAGGAAGACGGCGATATCTTGAGATCATTTGGCTCTACCCTCGCTTCTTCCTCTTCAATAAAGAGGAAGAAAGTCTGCCTTGCGAAAGATAAGCCCGGGTGGATTAGCTCGCGCGAACAGAAACACGTTGTAAACATTCTCAATGTTTTTTGAGGTAATAGGCGTCGATCTCAGTTTTGTGAGTGTCGAGGGTTTCAAGGATGTGTGCGGATTATCGCTAAAGAATCAGGATTCTACCGATCTTTCGCGATTTGATAAACTCGTCGCATCCCGCGATTGTGGAGCAGCCTAAGCTTCGTCGATAGCGGGTAATGCTTGTAGGCTCCCTCCATGATTCGTTTCGTGTGGGCCTGGTTGATTTTTGCTACCATGTTTGGCTCTGCTGAAGCAAGGTCCAACGATCGATCCGAGGCAATGGCCTTCGGTAAAGGGGGTCAGAAAAAGATGCTCTATGATCGGCGGCAGCGACCACAGGCAGTGTTTCTGGATGGCAAGGTGCATCTGGTTTTCAACGGAGGGGGTAAGGGGGGTAAGGAGCCGAGTTTCAGGACGGCGCCAATGGCAATAACCTACGATCCCAAGAAGCGTTCCTTCTCAAAGACAGTCACGTTGGGAAAAAGGAGCAAGGATCATCACTACGGACCGGTGATCTGGGCGGACGAAGCGGGGTATCTTCATGTCCTGTCAGGATGTCATCGGACGCCGGGCACTCATCTCGTTTCGAAGGAGCCGGGGTCTATTGGTGAGAGTCTGGATGACTGGGTAGAAGGATCACAAATCGGAGACAGCATTTCCTATCCCACGGTCTACAACATCGAAGGAGGCAGGGAAATAATATACTATCGCGTCCTCGGGCATTTCGGGCACTGGACTTATAGTGTGACAGAGGATCGGGGAGAAACCTGGGAGACACCCGACAAGGCGGTGACGGATATGGATGTGGCAGGGCGGTTTGAGTGGTCCTCCTACCAGACAAAGTTGTTGAGTCCGGATGGCAAGACGCTTCACGTCGCATTCATTGTCTATGACGACTGCAAATTTGAAGATCCTGATCGGGCGATGTCGGATCGACTTTACAATCCGCGCTATCAGGAGAAGACGGGACAGGATTGGAAATACAATCTTTACTACTGCCAGCTTGACCTGGCTTCCGGGGAAGTGACGAACTTTGAGGGCGAAACCATGAAGACGCCGATGGATGTGGATTACGCTGATGAGAACTGTCTCATTTGGGACACCGAATGGCGGGGTTCCGGAGTGCCGCCCAGTATCGTGCTGGATGGGAAAGGGCAGCCGGCTTTTCTCCATGTACTGTCTGGGGATGACTCCAAGCAGGAGGCGAATTACTTCTACGTGTTCCATGATGGGGACGAATGGCAAAAGACTTCCATCGCCGAGTCCACCCATCAGTGGAACAGCGGCCATCTGAGGAAAGAAGAAGATGGCACATTAGTCGCCTTCCTCGTGGTGGGGGATGAATACTTGAAATCCGATGGTCTGATGGACAGCCATGGGGGAGGTCGCATCGAAGAATGGCGCTCTCCGGATGAAGGGAAAACGTGGCAGCGAAAGCGAGACCTCACGCCGATGGATTCGAAGTTCTCGGGATGGCGGTTCAACAACGTCCAACCGGTAACAAAGCCCGGGGGTGAGATCGTTCCCGGAATGCTGCTGTTCTATGGATGGGGAGATCCCTATTCGCCGCAGGCGAAAGCCTTTCTGATCGACGAGATGCACTAGTCGGCGAACCGCCTGTGCTCAGAGATCTTTCTCCGTCTGCGGGAAGCGCTTGCGCGCTGAGCTGTCTAGAGTTTGCCCGGTTCTCAGGTTCCACCATTCGTGGGCGCGCTTGGGGTCGTAGTTGGGGTTGTGAATGGGGACGCGTGCGCTGACTGAGATTCGCCAGTTGGCGAGTTTCTTCTTCAGATCGGCGACTTTGCCTTTGCGCTCTTCGATGAGGTTGTTCTCTTCACTGATGTCTTGGGCGAGGTGGTAGATCTCGATGTCACCGGTGCCGTCGAGGTATTCGATCAGCTTCCAGTCGCGCTCGCGAATGGCACTGGCGGGACGGTCGTGGTGATAGTGCGGGTAGTGCCAGTGGATGGCGTCACGATCGAGTCGCTCTTTCTGTCCTGTCAGGACCGGGAGAAGATCGTGGCCGTCGATGGTCTGATGCTCCGGCAGGCTGCCTTCGGCGGCAGCAACAAAGGTGGGGTAGAAGTCGTAGCTGATGACCGGTTCGGCGCTGGTAGTGCCAGCGGCGATTTTGCCGGGGAGCTTGACGATGAGTGGTACGCGGATGCCACCTTCGGTCAGAGCGCCTTTCTCACCCTTGAGTGGAGCGAGGTTGGAGACATTATCGTCGGCGGCTTCGTTGTAATCGTAGCGACGATGGAGCCCGCCGTTGTCCGACGTGAAAACGATCATGGTGTTGTCGGTCAGTCCCTGGGCCTCGACTTCGTCGATGATTCGTCCGACGAGGGCGTCCACTTCTTCGACCATGGCGGCGTAGATGGGGTTGGGCAATTTGCGTTTGTGCTCGGCGGCGCGGGTGCGGTATTTCTCAACCAGGGAAGCTTTGCTCGCCAAAGGGATGTGGACGGCGTAAGGCGAGAGCATGAGAAAGAACGGCTTGTCCTTATTCTCACGAATGAAGTGTTCGCAGGCCTCGGCTTCGAAGTCGGTGCGGAACTGATCGGGCTTCGGCTTCAGTGTTTGTGTCGAATTGCTGGCGACTCTGTATTTGCCGGGCAGGTGCGGGCCGTTGATCTCGAGGTCATGGTCATAACCCTGGTAGCCAGGGCCGAACTGGGGGTGCATGCCGAGATGCCATTTTCCGATGTAGCCGGTGGCGTAGCCGGATTCCTTCATCTGTTCCGCCACGGTGATGGTGTCGAGCGGCAGCGCCATGGTGGTTTGCGGGTCGATGACGCGCTCGAAGGGGCGCCAGTGGCCGGGGATGTGAGCGGTGATGCCGATGCGGGCCTGGTTCTGCCCGGACTGAACCGCGCAGCGGGTGGGTGAACAGACGGCTCCGGCGGCGTAGGCATCGGTGAAGCGCATGCCTTCGCTGGCGAGTTGATCAAGCCGAGGGGTGTCGATGAAGTCGTTGCCGTAACAGCCGAGGTCACCCCAGCCCATGTCATCGATGAAGATGAAGATGATGTTGGGTTGCGCCGCATGTACCGAGGTGCCGATCAGGCAGGCGAGGGTGAGGATCAAGGTTTTGATAGGAGTCATGATGAAATTGGAAGTGGGAAGGGTGAAATGTTGGAGAAAAGAAAGTTGGTGATCAATCAGGAATCGGAGCATTGGCATACTGCTCGGCGAGAGTTTGAGTCCGTTGCCGAAGTTGTTCGAGGACGGATGCGTATTCGGGGTCGTCGACCAGGTTGGTGAGTTCGTCAGGATCGTTTTTGAGGTCGTGAAGAAATTCGTAGTGAGGCTCCTGATCGGTGTAGCGGGCATACTTGAAGCGAGCCCCACGAACGCCCAGCCAGGACATGGCATACTTAGGGTTCTGGTGTTCACAGAAGAAGTCGTCGCGCCAGGCTTGGGGTGGCGTGTCGTTTTCGATGACCGGTTTGAGGCTGGTGCCCTGGTAGCTGGCCGGGATTTCCACCTGGGCCCAATCGAGAAAGGTGGCGGGCAGGTCGAGGTTGAGGGCGACGGGATCGACGGTTCTTCCTCTCAGGTCTTCGGAAAGACGGGGATCATACACAATGAGAGGGACGCGCTGGGATTGTTCATGATGCGACCACTTGCCGGCAAAGCCGCGGTCACCCATGTAGTAGCCGTTGTCCGAGGAGTAGACGATGATGGTGTTCTTGGCGAGGCCCTCCTCCTCCAGCGTCTCCAGCACGCGATGGATGACGTGATCGATTCCGGAGAGCATGCGGAAGTAGGCACGCAGGTTGAGCTGGTATTTCTCCGGCGTGTCCCAGCGCCAGTGATAGCGCTCCCGGTGGTTCGAGGTTTTGAAGAACTCCGGCTGAGATTCAAAGATGGACGGGTCTGACAAGCGGGGAACCGGCATCACGATGTCATCGTATTTGCCGTTCATGGCTTTGGGCCAGGGGAAGTGGCCGGTTCCGGGAATGAGGTCTTTGTCCTCAGCGTGACCAGCGTTGAACCAGAGGTTGAGGCAGAAAGGACGATCATCGTCCCGCATTGATTTCAGAAACTCGACGCCGCGATCGCCGACCAGTTCGGTGGTGTGGCGCTTCGACCCGTCCGGCATCTCCTTGAAGTAGGGGCGTCGAAAGATGCTTTCGTAATCATCAAAGTGATCTTCGGGCTGAAATCCTTTCGGCATCTTGGCGTGCCATTTTCCAAAGAGGGCAGTGCGGTAGCCGGCCTGGCCCAATTGATCTGAGAACAGTTCGGTGAGAGCATCGGGGCGAACGCGATCAGATCCGTCCGGCTCGACCGAAGACAGTGAGGTCAAGCCGGTGAGGATGGTGGTCCGACTGGCCCAGCAGGTCGACCGCGTCACAAACATATTCTTGAAACGCACTCCTCTGGCCGCGAGTTGATCAATCGTCGGTGTTTCGACAATGGGATGACCGGCGCAGCCCAGTGTGTCGTGGCGCTGGTCATCGGCGAAAAAGAAAAGGATGTTAGGACGGGAGGAATCTTCACATAGAGGCGATACGACCGTGGCCGCCAGCGCAAATAGAGTGAATCCTATTCTCTTCATGAGCGAGGGCTCTCAGCCGGTTCAGAACGACTGCACTAAAACAGCGGCTCGCTCATTTCGTCGTTTATCGTTTCCCAGATCTTGATCAGTTCTTCGAGCTGCTCCGGGTTGGACTGGGCGAGATTGTTTTCTTCGGAGATGTCCTCGGAAAGGTCGTAGAGTTCCCATTTGGACGGGCCGAACTCCTTGCGCTTGCCCATGCGGACGATTTTCCAGTCACCGTGACGCAGGCCGGCTTTGCCACCCTGACGCCAATACAGCGTTTCGTGAGGGCGGCCCTCTTTCTCTCCGGTGAGGTAGGGGATCAGATCCACGCCTTCGACCTGCTTGGGCGCGGTGACGTGTTCGGCGTTGGCGGCGGCGGTGGCAAAGATGTCGAAGGAGCTGATGGGGTTTTCGTAAACCTGCCCCGGAGGAATGGTGCCTTCCCACTGCATCACGAAGGGCACGCGCACCCCGCCTTCATACATCTGGCCTTTCTGTCCACGCAGGACGCCGTTGGAGGACGTGAGTTCCTTGGTGGGGCCTCCGTTGTCACTGAGGAAGAAAACGAGGGTGTCTTCTTCGAGGCCTGACTTTCGGAGTTGCTCCATCACCGCGCCTACGCTGTCGTCCATATTTGCGAGCATGGCGGCGAAGATGCGGCGGTGCATGTCTTCGATGTGGGCAAACTTCTCCATGTAGGCATCGGCTCCCTGAAGCGGACTGTGCACCGCATTGTAGGAAAGAAAGAGGAAGAACGGCTTGTCGTCGTGACGACCGATGAAGTCGACGGCCTCTCGAGTGAGGGCGTCGGTGAGGTATTCAGTTTCGACAACCGGCTGCCCGCCGCGAACGATGGGGTTGTTGGCGTCGTAGTCTGGCTCGTTACCAAGCAGGTTGTGGAAATGGAGTTTCTTGTCGCCATACCAATAGCCCGACTCGGTCGGACCGCCGGGAAGGAACTTGCGGCGCAGCAGGGTCGTGGTGCCGTCCCAGGGCGGGGGAACGAAATAGTGACCTTCATGAGTGAAACCAAAGAACTCATCAAAACCGTGGCGGAACGGATGGTAGTGAGCGGTGCCTCCCTGGTGCCATTTGCCAATCAGGCCGGTGGTGTAGCCACCATTGTGAAGCGCTTCGGCGATGGTGACTTCTTCGGCCGGCATGCCGATTCCGGGTTCTTCGTTCACGGCGCCGATGGGGTTGAACTCATAACCGAAACGGGTTGGTGTGCGTCCAGTGAGGAAGCCGGCCCGTGAGGGGCTGCAATTGGGACCTGCGACATAGGCGTCGGTGAAGCGAACACCGTTGGACGCGATGGCATCGATGTGAGGCGTGGGGATATCGGTGTTCCCCTGGCAGCCCAGTTCGTGGTAGCCGAGATCGTCTGCGAGCAGGACGATGATGTTGGGTTGTTCGGTCGCGTAGGTTCCACAAGTAGAGAGGGCGGTCACTAGGATGGGGATTTTGAGAAAGTGTTTCATGCGCAGTAGAAGGATATCTCAACGAGACGCTGATTCTGCCGGTTTTCTCTCGGCAGCAAAGATACGGGTTCAGGGCGGGCAGTCTTTGAGGCGCTTTTTACCAAAAAGATGGCAGAATCAACGACGAAGTGAGATATAGATTCTATGAAGGATCAAAGTCAGGAAAAGGGCAGCCAGTTGTTGCAGCTTTTCGCCCGCCACACTCGGGAGTTGCGGGCCTATTCGCGGTTGATTCTGCCATCGGTCGATCCTATCGACGATGTGATGCAGGAGGCCAGCGTGGTGATCTGGGAAAAGCAAGATCAGCTGCGTCATAATGACGAGTTCTTGCCTTGGGCTAAAACGATTGTGCGGAATATTAGTTTTCGCCATCGCCGCAAGTTAGTGCGTGATCGGCATGTATTTGATGATGAACTGGTCGAGCGCATCCTGGTCGAGGAAGATGCGGAGGAGAAGAGCGGCGATCAGTCGTCCCGCGAGTATATCGCCTTGATGAACTGCCTCAGTAAATTATCCGATGAGCGCAAGCGTCTCATTCTTGCCCCTTACAGCGGTCCCGGTGCGGTTAAAGAGATGGCGGCGCAATCGACCCGATCTCCCAACAGTCTTTACAAATTGCTGCAGCGTCTTCGCGTCAAGTTGATGCGCTGCGTTGAAACCGAACTGAAATCCGAGCCTACCGGACCATGAGAACAGAAAGATTGGAAGAATTGATTCAGAACTGCGTGCTCGGCCAACTTACCGAAGACGAAGCTGAGGAGTTGTCGCAGCATCTTCGTCAGGATGATGCGATCGTAAGTCGCAGAAAACTCAGGCGCGCACTCAAAGCAGATGCCTACCTCGAGGAAGCTGCAGCTGACATGGAACGCGGTGCTAATTTTGATGATGATTTCGGTTCCGCGCGGGTTGTGCCTTTTCTTCAGCGAACTTGGCTCACCGGGGCAGTGGCCGCTGCGTTGGCTATCGGAATTTTTGGCTGGTTCAGAAATGGAGACCAATCCCGGGCGCTGATCGACCTCGGAGTCGCTTCGGTGCTGCGTATTGAAGGTGACGGCAAAGTGAATGGGAGCGCTCAACTTTCCCTGGGGGGCTCGCTGAGGGAAGGGGATCGACTTACGATGAAAGAAGGGATTGTTGAACTGGCCTTTCGGGATAGCGGGGTGCATGCAATTGCAACAGCGCCGTTGTCGTTGACCGTGCAAACGGCCGATCGTGTCTTTCTCAGTAGGGGCGACTTGAAGCTTCACGTGCCGCCGCAGGGGATTGGCTTTGTGGTGGAAACTCGTGAGCGCAAGATCACGGACTTGGGAACGAGTTTTGTCGTAAGCGCTGAGCCGCAAGGATCGCAAGTGTTTGTCCTCGACGGTCTTATCTCGCTTGATGGTCGCGGAAAAGCCAGAGAAAGGTTTATGACCGCTGGTGAACTGGCGAAATTCGATCGGGAGGGAGATACCCAGATGCCTTCGAAAGGTCATAGTGGGGTGCCGGAACTTGAGATGGGGGCCCTGTTGCCGACGGAGGGTTCTCTCGTAGGGCACTTGTATTCTCTGCCTGATAATCAGTTGCTACCGAAGCAGCCATCACGTTTCAAAGTGGATGTGATGGGGCAGCGCTTTGCGCCACTGATTCAGTCCGGATTTAAGGATTCCTCCTGCCTCAAAGGGATGGACCGAAGTGCGCCTTTTCGTTTTGCTGGAGTTGCCGGCACCTACAATGAGTTTGCGCCTCGGCTGGGAGTGTCACCGCGCGTGATTGATGAATCGGGTTGGTTGATTTGGTATCAGGGTAAGGTTAAGCCGCCTCAGTCAGGGCGTTATCGCTTTTGGGGGTATGCAGACAATAATCTTCTCGTGGCCATGAATGGAAAAACCGTTTTTGACGGTTCGCGTTATGACTCAGATCTCCGGGAGGTGATGCCGGTGGCGCGGGAAAATTACCCGGCCTGGCCTTGCCTTAATGCCAGAGCTGGATTTGCTTCGGGTCCGTGGGTGGAAATTAATGATGATCCGGTGCAGTTGGATCTGCTGTTTGGAGAAGTAGCAGGAAAGTTGACCTCGGGTATTCTACTGGTGGAGAGAGAAGGTGCGGTCTATGAAAAGACCTACTGGGGTCAGCCACAGTGGCCGCTGTTTCTCATGGAGTTACCTGAGGAGGCTCAGCGCGATGAGTTGGAGCGTCTTCGCAGTCATATGGTTGACAAGTTAATGGGATCATTCACGGTTTCGGAAAGTGCGTGCTGGCACGTCGTCGATTAAACGAGGTAGGGTAGCGCGTTGGAGTGGTTCTTTTCCGATTTTACATTGAGAGATCGCCCACTAATTTTAATTACTATTCTAATGAAATTCTTAAAACACCTTCTCGTCCTTTTTTTTAGTCTTTTGGTTGCTTGCTCGCCGCCTGCAAACGTTGAATTGGGTAGCGGGAATGCGGCAGCTGAAGCGGTTGAATTGTTCGACGGCGAAAGTCTGAATGGTTGGCAAAATTTTGGCGGCGGAAACTTTTATGTAGAAGACGGAACTATTGTGGGTGAGGCGGCACCAGGTTTGCCGAACAGCTTCTTGGCCACCGATAAAATGTATGGTGACTTCGAACTCGAAGTTGAATTCAAAGTCGATCCGTTGCTGAATTCTGGTATTCAGATTCGCAGCAATACCTACCCCGAAGAAACCAAGACGATGCGCTGGGGTGGTAAGTTCAAGGAAGACGGCAGCAAGGACATCATCGAGAAGCTCTGGGAAAAAGACCGATTTTGGGGTTACCAAATTGAAATCGACCCTTCGGAGAGGGCGTGGTCAGGCACGCTTTACGAGGAGGGCGGCCGTGGATTCCTGCACTCGCCAGACGACGCCAAAGCGCCTGAGGGCTCTTTCAAGTCAGGCGATTGGAATCACTTCAAGATCATCGCGAGGGGTGACCATTTCCAAGTTTGGCTCAATGGGGTCCAAACTGCGGATGTGAAAGACGACCTCACCGCAAGTGGCTATGTCGCGCTGCAGTTGCACGGCATTGGTAAGAACAAGCAGAAAATCGGTAAGAAAGTTGCTTGGCGCAATATCACACTTAAGCAGTAAGAAGGCCTTACTTTGCTTTCAAGGTGGTGATCAGGAAATCGGTCGCGGTTTCGTGAGTGATATTCGGGGCGCCGGGATAAACTAGTTCCGAGGTTACTCCGTTTGCTTCGAGTCGTTCCTTCAACTTAACTCCGAAATTGGAGGTGTGGGTAGGGTCCTTCTGCTCCTGCCCGAGTGCTGGCGGGGCGCTGTAGGTCATGTAGATCGACGGATCGTCTTGGCTCACGAGCGCGTAGGGAGAATACGCTTTGATCCATGGAAGTATCTCATCGCGTTTTGCGATAAAGTCATCAAACTTCGGGACATTAAATGCATGGCCCCCGTAGCGACTGTTGGGAGTCCATCTTTTCATTTGTTTTGGATCAAGCGTCGTCTGGGCACCGCTGACGGCTGCGCACCACAGGCGAGTTGATTCACGAGCCACGGGGTCATCGCTTTCAAGGTCGGCGAGATCATCGTGGAAGCTAAGCCAGAGACTGGAGCAGGCACCAGCTGAACCGCCGGCTGCTCCGATCCGTTCTTTATCAAAGTTCCATTCTTTCGCTTTGCTGCGGACAAATTGTAGAGCGCGTGCCGCGTCGTGAAGAGGAGCTTTCACGGGTGGCTCGATTCCTTCTTCGACGGCTTGTTTCACGTAGCGATAATTAATCGCTACAATGGAGATCCCAGCATCGAGAAGGGCAGTGGGGTTTGCAAATCGAATAATGCGTTCCTTGGAACCGCCTTGCCAGCCACCCCCATGAATGACAAAGGCGACTGGGGTGGGGGAGTCGCTCTTTGCTTGCCAAACATCCATGATATGTCGTTCATGTTCACCGTATCGAATCCCTGCCAGGGTTGGGGCAGGAACGTTGGCAGGATAGACCTCCTCCTTCTTGGGAGCTTTTGCGTTTTGGGTAAAACCAGTGACGACGAGGCAGAATGATAACGCCGTCAAGGAAGCTGCGAATTTCAACATGAGTAAATTATGAGGCGCATCAATAGTTTCGTCTATGGCGTGAATTGGTCTTTCAACCGATCTGGGGGGCGCTTTTCTTTGCTGTAGACGCGTAAATTTTGTAGGCTTGTCATCGTCTGAGCCGACTTATGAGACCGGCAGCGTTGCTATCTTCGTTTTTTATACTCCTGCTACTGATCTTGGTTGTTGTCTTCCAGCCGTTATCTGAAAAGCGGGAAGAAGCTAATTTGAAGCCCAGCGTGGTATTAGATACTCCGATATCAGCTTCTCGCCGTGACAGGGTCCAGGCCTTGGCAGAACGCTTGAGACCTCGCCAAACTGAAGTCGGTAATCCATACCTTAGGCCGCGGACTCGAGAGGTGCTGAATGCGCAAGGCATGGTGAATTATGCTTCAGGCCCGGGCGAAGTGAGCAACGTTGAAGATTCGTGGGAATCTGTCATTGAGTGGATGCAGGAACGTGACTTAGAAAAAGGCCACACGCCAAACGATTTTAATGATGTTGTTCTGAGCTCACAATCCGTAAGCCGGCATAATGGAGTCACTCATCTCTATTTTCGTCAGCGAATTGGAGGAATCGAGGTCTACAACGGAGACGCCAGCGCGAACGTCGGGCCTGATGGAACAATACTCAGCCTTCACAATCGCTTTGTCCGTGACTTGGACTCTGAAATCAACATTAAAGATCCGCAGATCGATGCAGCGAAAGCTGTGCAGTTGGCAGCCGCTGACCTGGGAGTAGTCCGCTACGATGAAACGTTGGCTGTCAGGCAGGCGGCGAAGGGACCTGAGCAGGCAATGTTGTTTGAAGGAGGAGGGATTTCACAGGATCCGATCCCGGCCAAATTGATGTATCTGCCGCAAGCAGAGGAAACTACCCGCCTCGTTTGGAATACGGTCATTCACTTATCGGACAGTGCTCGATGGATGGATGTGAATATCGATGCCGATTCTGGCGAAATTTTGACCTGTTCAAACTGGTATGCTCACGCGAATTATCGCGTTTTCCCTTTTCCTAACGAGACCCCATTAGAAGGAGGAAGGCAATTGGTTGTAAATCCTGAGGATGCTTCGGCATCTCCATTCGGTTGGCATGACACAGACGGTATTAGCGGTGCTGAGTTCTCTGACACGCGAGGTAATAATGTTAATGCACAGGACGACACTGATGCCAATAACTCGGGAGGAGACCGGCCCGATGGGGGAGTTGCGCTGAATTTTGACAATCCTTTGGACCTTAACGAGGAGCCCTCAACTTACCTCGACGGTGCCATTACTAACCTCTTCTACTGGAATAACATTCTGCATGATATCCATTACCAATACGGATTTGACGAGGCGGCGGGCAATTTTCAAGAAAACAATTACGGTAACGGCGGGGCTGGCTCGGACCCGGTTGAGGCTGATGCTCAGGATGGTTCAGGCACCAATAATGCTAATTTCGGGACTCCACCTGACGGTTCTAATCCTCGCATGCAGATGTTTGTTTGGACGAGTACGACTCCGAATCGCGATAGCGATCTCGATAACGTCATCATCATCCATGAATACGGCCACGGGGTCTCCAACCGCCTGACGGGTGGTGCCGCGAATTCCAGTGCTCTCTCGGCAAGCCAAAGCCGGGGTATGGGTGAAGGCTGGAGTGACTGGTGGGGGCTCGCCTTAACCGCCAAACCGGGCCAACCTTCAGATTTGAGCCGTTCAGTTGGCCACTATGTGCTGGGTCAGTCTGCCACCGGTAATGGAATTCGTCCGCGTCCATACACGACTGATTTGTCGGTCAACGAATACACCTATGGAGACCTTCCCTCTGGTCTGAGTGTTCCTCATGGTATCGGATTTGTATGGTGTTCAATTCTCTGGGAGATGTATTGGAAGCTCGTGGATTTTCACGGATTCGACTCAGACATTTACCAAGGTTCCGGTGGGAATAATATAGCTCTCCAGTTGGTCATGGACGGCTTGAAACTGCAACCGGCGACTCCGACTTATCTTGAAGCACGCGATGCGATTCTTCTGGCGGATCAAGTCAACAATGGTGGGGCCAACAGCGACTTGATCTGGCAGGCTTTTGCCAAGCGGGGCATGGGCTTTTCAGCGAGTGATAGTGGCGACCCCAATAACCTCACTGTGACAGAAGCCTTTGATCTACCAGACGAACAGTTCTCAATCAATGACGTGACGGTTACTGAGGGAGACAGCGGAACGACTGATGCTGTATTCACCGTAACTCTGAGTGCCGAAGCTGCGGAGGTGACTTCTGTCGACTACACCACCTCCGATGGCACTGCCTCATCGCCGGCTGACTTTACCGGAATTTCCGGGACTCTTTCATTTGCCGCCGGTGATTTATCAAAAACAATTACAGTTCCAGTAATTGGGGAAACTGATGCAGAAGACGACGAGGTTTTTTCTGTTGTCTTGAGCAGTCCAGTCAATGCCATTATTCTTGATGGCGAGGGAATCGGGACGATTTTGACTGACGAGTTTGCTCCGCCTGTTATTAGCAGCCCTCTCACGGCTCAAGGTATTGCGGGACGAAACTTTGTTTACCAGGTCACGGCCCAGAACGTGCCCCGCTCGTTTGCTTTGGGTGGAACTGTGCCGCCTGGAATGACAATTGACACGACCACGGGGGTGATAAATTGGACTCCATCAATTTCAGAGAGTGTCAGCGTATCGATCTCAGCGACGAATCCGGCAGGGACCAATACAGAGACTCTTGTAATCGAAGTTTCTGATGATCCCATCAAGAACGCCCTCGATACCGGGCTTCCAGTTCAAAATGGAAATCCTCCGTGGTTTCTTCAGGATGAGGTCACTCGGGACGGCGTTGACGCGGCGCAGAGTGGGGCAATTGATGACAATGAGACGACTTGGTTTGAGCTGACGGTTGATGGCCCTGACACGCTACGATTCTGGTGGAAGGTCTCCTCTGAGCTCGGTTTTGACTATCTACGCCTAAAAGATGACGGCTCGACGGTAGCTCAGATATCAGGAGAGCAGGACTGGGAGGCCTACGCCTATGCAGTTCCTGCTGGAACCCACATGATTCGCTGGAGTTATGAAAAAGATGTGACCGTGGTCAGTGGCAGTGACGCTTCGTGGGTGGACTTGATCTCACTCGACAGTGAGGATTTGCGACCGGTAATTATCAGCAGAGCCTTGGTAACCGGCATTAAAGAAAAACTGTTCAGTCATCAGATTGAAACAACCCATTCGGCTGCTTCGTTCTCTATTACAGGAGCGTTGCCGGCTGGATTAAGTTTTGATGCCGCAACGGGAATTTTATCGGGGACTCCGATTGAGGTGGGGACTTTTACTGTCACGATTGGAGCCACGAACACGTCTGGCACGGCAGAGCAAATTTTGACTGTTGAAATACAGGACCCTGTTGGCATGAGTAGCGCACTCGATACCGGGCTAACCGTTACTTCGGGGCCGATTCCCTGGTTCATTCAGACAGAGATGACCTACGATGGCGTCGATGCTGCCCAGAGTGGTGATGTCGATGATGGTGAATCCACTTGGTTTGAAATTTCCATAGCAGGTCCTGACACCCTCACGTTCTGGTGGAAAGTCTCGTCCGAAAGCGGACTTGATGTTCTTCGCTTGCTCGATGATGGCGTTGAGGTCCGTTCGGTTTCTGGAGAAGAAGACTGGCGTGAGGTGAATTATGAGGTAGCGGCAGGGGTCCATACGATGCGATGGGTCTACGAAAAAGATCCGGTGATTAGTGCCGGCGCGGACACTGCCTGGGTCGATCAGATCGTGCTGGCGACCACGGGCCTACTGTCTGATGCAATTGACAATTCGAGTGTCGATCCGTTGACCGGTGACCCACAATGGTTTCGACAGACTACGACCACGTTTGATGGTGTGGACGCCGCCCAGAGTGGGAACGCAAATGATGAGGAGACCACCTTCCTTGATTTTTCAGTCGAAGGGCCGGATACGGTAGCTTTTCAATGGAAGGTGTCTTCAGAGGCGAACTATGATTATCTGAGATTTAAAGTCGATGGCACTGAAATAGCAGCCATTGCTGGCGAGGTAGGTTGGGAACGGGTCGTTCATGAGTTACCAGCCGGAACTCATAACTTGCGGTGGGAATTTGATAAGGATCAGTATGTTTCCGCGGGTAGCGACGCAGGATGGCTTGACGATTTCGCTCTTTTGTCATCTGATTTTCGCCCTTTTATTACTAGTGCCTCTGAAGTTTTTGGCAGTGCAGGAGTTCCCTTTTTCTACCAGATTCAGACATCAGAACCTGCGACTTCATTTTCCAGCGAAACGTTGCCAAATGGCTTGAATTTGAATACCTCGACAGGATTAATCTCCGGAACCCCGACTGATTTTTTGACAACAAACGTCTCTGTGACAGCGACGAACGCAAGCGGATCCGATACTCAAACAGTTTCTATCGTTATCAGTAATCTGGGTGAAGCGCTTGATGTAGACTTGCCAGTTTCGACAGGAAGTCCTTCCTGGTTTTATGAGGCGACTACGACACACGACGGAGTTGACGCCGCTCAAAGCGGCGACGTAGACGATGGAGAAATTTCATATTTCAATTTCGATGTCGTTGGTCCCGATACGGTTGATTTTTGGTGGAAGGTGTCCTCTGAAGCAGGGTTCGATGGACTGATTTTTTCTCTTGATGGAACCGCAATTACCAGTATCACAGGGGAAGTCGACTGGACCCAATACTCCTATGCGATTCCAGAGGGTAACCACTCTCTTCGTTGGGAATACTTTAAGGATGGGCAGATCTCAGCGGGCTCCGATAGTGGCTGGGTGGATGAGATTTCCTTTCAGAGCCTACCAATACCACAAGTCATTTCGTTTCCGGCTATTCCTGATCAGGCACTGAGCAATACCTTCGCTCTTTCAGCAACGGGAGGTGGATCGGGGAACCCGGTTATTTTTGCGATTACCAGCGGCCCAGCCACGATTGATAGCTCAAATATATTGAGATTTACGGGTCCGGGAACTGTCACGGTGACAGCTTCGCAGGCGGGAAGCCAACGTCACCTTCCCGCTGAGAATGTTTCCAGAACATTTACCGTCGCTACAGCTCAAATTTTGTTTGATGGCGTTGCCACTGCAGCTGGATTAGGCGGATCAGATGCCCTCCCCAGCGCGACGCCTTTCGGAGGTGGCGTCACCAATCTTGAAAAGTATGCCTTCAATATGGACCTCGACTCATTGGATCTCCTTACGATGGCCGATGGTGGTTCGTCAGGATTGCCGCTGCTTCAAACCGAGGTGGGTGATACACCGTGTTGGACTCTCCAGTATGTTAGGCGGAAGGGCAGTGGACTTGACTACACGCCAAAGATGTCCAGCACACTGGTGAGCGACAGTTTCGTGGCCGTGAGTGAGGCAGAGACAGTGACCTCCATCGATGAGTATTGGGAACGCGTTGAAATTTGTGCACCAATGCCCGATGGACCCCTCTTCGTGATTGTTGAAGTTAGTGTTCCCTGACTTAGACGAGCTATTGGTTGGCAAAGCGGTGATTATCACCGCTCTGCTTTGAGAAATTAGTTTAGCGACACCGATTGAGGGGCGCAGCCGACCTTACCTTTCTCAGACACGATGTTGTCGGGGGCATTTTTACCAGCTTTTACAACGAATGTTTTCCCTTCGGGGGCGCCCGGGGTGAAGGTCTTTCCGTTCGCTCGAACTGTGTAGAGAATTTCGTCAGTTTCCTTATCAATCAGCTGGATGACGGGATCTTCCACGTTAAAAGAGAGCTCTCCGAGCTTTCCCCAGGACGGCGGATTGTAGTTATCGAACTGGGAGATAGTCCTTGGCCAACCCGGGTATTGCTCCGAGGCGGGATCAGTAATATCGACGTTTCGCGGCCAGCATTCCATCGTGATTTCGCGGGATTTGGTGTTGAGTCGAACGATGCCCCACCCTGCCGAGCGGGTGTTTAAGATATTGCCGGCCGGATTGGTTTCCGGGTTAGCAGCTGCATAGTTGGTGACCTTATTGTTGAACCCATCGAGATGGTCTCCAGTGTATTCGGGAGCTCCCTCTTCGCGATTGGCACCGGGCTCAAGCGGTTGCCACCAGCGAAGGTAAAGGTTTGCGATAGAAGGAACGCAGAAAGACCAAATCCCGTCGCCGTGCTCAGCGATGCCGTGCTGGAAAATGGTGGCGAGATGTTGGTCACCGGCATAGTGAAAGGCGAAGCCTTTGCGCAGAGTGCTGATGGCCTTGTTTCGTCCGGACTGCGGCCAACCATTGGAGTCCATGTCTGCATGAAGACGTCCGTTGGCATTGCCGTGGATATGCGCGCCACCGCAGAAGATCGTTGCAGAAAGAGCAACCTTCATGTCGGCCTTAGCCCAGTCCTGCGTCCAGTTATTTAGGAAGTTGAGTTGTCGCTCTCCGAGAAGAACAGCTCCTTCGACATCAACGCTGGTTGGGTCGTAGTCTGGATTGAGGATATGGTCTGGGCGGGGTCCCTGCTTGGGAACTCGACCGGCGGGGCCGGTCTTGAACTTTCGGTCTTCTATGACAGCGAAGTCAATGTTGCCCCAGTTGAGATTGGTGAACCACACACCAATTCCTTGGCCGATTCGATGAGGGTCGGCTGGGTCGGGAAAGTGACTTGTTTGGGCCCGCTCCACCTCCTGGACGTATTCTCCGGGTCGTGAGTATCCACCGTCGGAGGCACCGCCCAGGGTGGAGACTTTGCCGCTTTCTCCCCAGAGGTTAGGCTGACCGGCGTCATGATCATCAGGAAGGCAGAGGGTGGGGCGATCTTTGATGATATCGCCAAAGTCACGGCCAAACTTTAGCCAGCCGGCATAGTGCTTAAAGTGATCGTAAACCTGATCACCGGAAAAGAAGAGGATATCGACATCAGCTTTCTTTACGTTGTCTATAATGTCTTGTCGTGAGATGTCACCGCCGTGAGTTGGATGAATAGAGTTTCCGGTGAACCCAGCGACGAGAATCTCGTCTTTGTCGACAGGGTTCTTGCGAATGATTCCCTCATAAGTGGCCTCATCACCGTGGGCGACGCGATATTTGGCCTCCTTGCTGTCGTCCCAGTTATCGACTCGAAAGGGAGCCGTCCATCCGGGATCGATCGCGTTGACCTTGGCCACTTCAACCCATCTGCCTTCTTTTTCGATCTCGAGGCGAACTTCCTTCGTGTCATCTTCAGCCAAGGGATAGAGTTGAGCGGTCAGCTTGAGCGTGCCGTCACTGACAGTATAGAGAGCAAAGCAAATGACGTCTTTTTTCTCGACTTCAGGGATTGCGAGGATGGCACGGCCCTTAGCGGCTTTTTTCTTTTGCTGAGAAGCGGCCGGAATGGTGATCGCCAATACGATACTGCAGATCGACAGGGTTTTCAGAAGTTTCATGGTGGTCTTTCTACGTCAGGTTTGGAGTTTGTCAGCTAAAAGATAGTCGGTGTCTAAGACGTTATCGCGGGTTTGCCAGTTCCCTCGGTCGATTCGGGAGCAGATCTCGAAGGGGACTGCTGCCAAAGAAAGAAGAGGTAGAGAGGAATTAGAAAGTGCGGGGCGCGAAGGATTGTCTCATGGAGAAATTGATCAGCACCCCAGTAGTTCAGGCTAAGAGACATGCCAGCTGCTGGTCTCGCAAGGGCAGTGACTAATCCCCACGCAGCACCATAGAGGGCTGAAGCGCACCGAATCGAGGGAATGAAAATCCCCACACAAATGACAAAGTCTAGAGCCCCCACTATATGTAGAAAAATCTGGGCAGCCTGGTATTCCACGTGGAGGATGACCGTGGTCATCGCATAAAAAGTACTGGGCGTCGGCCAAAATCCAATAGCGTAGGCCCCGTGACCGGCGAAAGTCATGATAAAGGCGACCATTGCCGCCTTAACCGTCATTTGGTGGCGTATGCCAAAAAAGAGAGCAAACACCAAGAGCACCGGAATGAGCATCTGGCCGCCGTGTTCCACAAACATGGGAAGCTGATACTGAGCCTTGACGAATTTGGCGTAGGTCAAAATAACAAGGAGAAGACTGCCACAGAGTAGTCCTATCATCTGGAATCGGGACACTTTCCTCGCGGTGAGAGAGAGAATCGCGCAGACAAGGTAGAGCCATCCGATTCGGCCGCTCCATTTTTGTACCCATCCGTCACCAACTCCGGTTCCAACGAATTCTTCCCACGTGATCCCGAAGCGTTGGAGGAATGAAAACGTGTTATCGTGCCATAGTAGGACGCCGTAGGGGGCGTGCCAGTAGAAATGAACCCAGGCCCAACCCGCGAAACATAGGAAGGCCCCGAGTCGGAGATAGAGCAGAAGTAATTGGTCTTGTTTTTCGCCCGGCATGTTTGAGAACGGCGGGAAGAATTTCACAAACTAGGGAAAATTTCCATTTAAAACCCTTTTACAGATCATGTCACACGGGGAAAGAAGCGAAAAGTCTGGACTGAATGAAACAAAAAAAGCTCCTCATCCGACAGAATCTGCCAGATTGAGAAGCCTCGATTGGAAAGGTTTTTAAATCGAGAATCAGGTAGCAATATCGAAGCGATCCAGATTCATGGCTTTGGTCCCGGTGCCTTCGTAGCCCATAAATATCAGGCGAAGGACTATTTCATAGACTCCCATCTTTACCACACGGTTTATAATCCAGACTCTAAGTAGCTCCTTTAGCCTACAGCTCCTTAACCTTGAGATTTCGGAACCAGACTTTATGTCCGTGATCCTGAAGGCCGATATGGCCTTTTCCTAGAGTGGCGTAGTCTTTCCACTTGGAGAACTTGGCGTTGGCGATCTGCCCTTTCCATTTTTCACTGTGCATCTTGTAATCGGCAGTCTTAACGCCGTTTGTGTAATATTCGACGTGGTTGCCTTTTACCACGATGCGACTTTGGTTCCACTCCCCTATGGGCTTGGTCTCATCGCTGGTGGCCGGTTCAACGGCATAGTGAGAGCCGGTCTTCTCCGCCTCAGTGACGGGTTCACCCTTACCGTTGCGAAATCCTTCGTTATCGAGCACTTGATACTCGGGGCCGGTAAGGTAGGGCTGAGGCGGGCCTTCACCGACGTGAAACATGACGCCCGAGTTGGTGCCCTTCTCGATTTTCCATTCGAAACGGAGATCGAAGTCGTCAAATTGCTGCTCGGTGATTATATTAGTGTAGGGCTTAGAATCAGGAACGCTGTCGAGATGAAGTGTACCGTCCTTCGCCATCCACTTGCCATTGATCTCGGCGTCGTTGTAGCCTTTCCAGCCATTGAGGGTCTTTCCGTCGAAGAGGGAAATCCATCCGCCGTCATTTTCTTCGGCAACGCCGGAAATCGAAAATGCCAGGGCAGCTGTCAGCATGAAGTAGGGGAGTTTGCTCATAGTTTTGATCATGATGATTTGGTGCATCCTTTATTAGATAGTATCGAAGAGAGACTTAACAATTGGTATTCCCGGTATCGCGGTCACTCGTGGCTAATTTCGCTGAGCTTGATCGGAAATTCTTTGACCACTTCGCCAGTGATGTTGACGCAACGGAAGGTCATGATGGGATCCTTCAGGGTCAGGTCGAAATTAAGCTGACCCCAGAAGTTGCCCTCATTATAGGACCAGACAGCGTTGTCGTATGTCCTGTGGGTGTGCAGGTTGGTCACTTTGGCCGAGACAAATTCATAGAGCGGGTAGCCGGGGCGTTCGGTTTTCCAGATATCAGAGCGGTGGCGGTCACCGGCAATGAGGAGAACGCCATCGATCCTCTTTTCAGTGATAAGGTCGAAAATCTCATCGCGCTCCTCGCGTGACCAGTCTCCGGCCCAGGAATCTTTACCGTCCTTATCAGCTCCGTCCGCAAACATGGTTCCTGAAGCGATGACCTTAAATTTTCCGGTGGCCTTAGAGAGTTCTTTTTTAAGCCACTTCTTCTGGTCGGGGCCCAGCATGGTCTTATCTCCCTTGTCGCGATAGAATCGGCCATCAGTCATGAAAAAGTCGACGTCACCCAGTGAAAAGCTGTGCCAAGTGCCGGGCATCGTCTCACCGCCTCCGTAGTGAGGGTTATTCCAGTTTTCGGTAAAGACTTTCCAGTTCGGCATCTTCCACGAGTGCCTCATACCAGAACCTCCGGCGTCATCGTTCATGGCCATGTCGTGGTCATCCCAAATCCCATACAGTGCCGAGCTGGCAGCGAGCTCGGCATACGCTGGACTGAGGTAGCGGCGATAATAAAAAAAGCGTTGGGCTCCCCGGTGATCGACGACGTCGATGTAGACGTTGTCTCCAAGGCCTAGGTAGGCGAGGGGACGCTGCGCAGCCATGGTGCTCCACGCGTATTCGTTCTTTGGGACATAACGGGATCCTGAACCGAAAGTGACATGGAATTCGACCTCCTGCTCTTTTTCGGGAGCGGTCCGGAAAAGATAAGTCTCTTTCTGAATTACTTCCCCATCAAGAATCACCGAGTAGGCATGGTCGGTAAATGGCTCTAGACTTTCAACGGTCAGCACTGCGGTGAAGTCATTCGTTTCGGATGTAGTGAAGGACTCCGAAGACTGATCCCCTATTTCGATCTGGACGGTGGCAGGCCCGGCCGTGCGAACCCAGAATTTGGCTGAAGTTGGGGAGATGTCACCGATCACAGGACCGTTAAAAAGCTTTAGATTGTGTTTTTTGATCAACTTGATAAAGGCAGGCTCAGTGAGGAGGTCAGCCATTCCTCCCTCTTTGCCGAAGCGCCCGGTTCTACCGCCGCTCTCGTTGCCGTAGAGAGCGTCGATTAGATAGGGGTCAAGGTCGAGCATGACCGGTGAGGTTTCGTCCTCCGTAATCGGGTCCTTGGCTATCCCGACACAACAATTAGTTGCCGCTATGAACAGCACGAGCGGGAAAATTATTAAGGGACTCAGGGTCTGCTGGGGATCTGAATTAAGCATGATTTGGCTCTGGTGATACCTTAATGGAAAGATCTTCGCTTCTGTTGAGAAGAGCAATAATTTTTCAGCCCCCATAACGCCGCCGGAGATGCGCAAAACAGTTCGCTAGCGTTCACAAGTTCAATCTGATAAGTGTGCCTCGATGAGAAGCGTTATTCTAGTTTTGATTTCCCTTATTGTTCACTTGGCTCACGCTGAGAGAGTGTCCGGTCCTGATGGTAAGGTTTATACCTACAAAGAAATCGACGGTATAAAGCGTGAACTGGAGATCTATTTCCCAGAGAGGCACGATTTGTCTAGCGATCCGGTCCCGGCGATTATTTTCTTTCATGGGGGGGGATGGGGAGGTGGAACCCGCGATGCTTTCAAGTATCAGTGTGACTACTTTGCGAGTCGAGGCCTCGTTGCAGTGACGGTCACCTACCGTCTGGCAACAAAGGAAGCTGCCGCCGCGCTCAAAGGCAACTTTTCCCGAAAGCGGATTTGTATCCCTGATGCAAAGAGTGCAATTCGCTGGTTGAAACAAAATGCAGAGGAGTTTGGCGTTGACCCGAATCGTCTCGTCGCAGCAGGCGGTTCAGCAGGGGGACATATCAGCCTGATTGCAACCAGCAACCCGGGATTGAATGACCCGAACGATCCGGAGGACATTGATACTTCTGTCGCAGCGAGGGTTCTGTTTAATCCTGCGCTTAGTAGCTTTGATGCCGCAGATCCGGAAATCGACTTCATTCGACACCTGAAACCCGGAGCGCCGCCGGCGATCGTGTTTTTCGGAAGTGAGGACAAAAAATGGCTAGAGGGTTGGAACCCAACCTATGAGAAGTGGAAACGATTAGAGGGAACCGAAATTAAGATGGAGATCGCAGAGGGAGAAAAACACGCTTTCTTCAACTCGCAACCTTGGGCCGATCTCACCTTAATTTCTGCCGATAAATTTCTCTCAGAGCTAGGCTTTTTGAAAGGAGATCCGACCTTATTGAATCCGGAGACTGGAGAGGTGTTAGTATTGTCAGAAGATTGAGAGCCTCTTTATGCCTTTACTATCCTTCTCGTAATAATTTTTGGTAATTACATTCCTGTTTCCTGTCTCACAGCTTTATACGACGATGGTGCGGTTATACCGGAGTCTTTGCTCAGTTTTTCGATAGGGTACGAATCTTACAAATCCACCGAGGTCGACGGGTAGTTTCGGAATGTAGAATAATTTTCCTGCGGTCAATTACAGATATTGCTGCCTTTGTTTTTGCGGTGGATAATCGCTCCGACCGTGAGTCTGATTCGACACGAGCGAAACGGAGCGATAGAGGAAGTTCGATTAGTTAGTAGCAATAGCCACCACCATAGTAACCCCTGCGGTAATTATAACCGCCACCGCGGTAACCTCTGTGGTAGTGATAACCACCGTTATAGTAGCTTCTGCCTCGGTAACTTCCGCTGTGGTAGTAGGTCTTGTCGTAGTCATCATCGGCGACGGCATAGCCAACTACAGCTCCAGCAGCAGCCCCGACGAGGGCTGCTTCGGTTGGGGTACATGCCGTATTCGCCACGGAAATTCCGAGTGCGCCGGTTGCGAGGAGGAGAAGTCTCAGGGAGATTTTCATTAGTTTTGTCTTGTGGTTTCAAGCGACGTGAAAGCTTAGGC
>Ga0160423_10000366_pt1 | contig 36296 bp, 34 predicted proteins | sample CRUFie14St8metaG_FD_108191 | JGI IMG/M metagenome (GOLD analysis project Ga0160423, IMG submission 108191) | Marine microbial communities from the Costa Rica Dome - CRUD Field 142mm St8 metaG | ecosystem: Environmental > Aquatic > Marine > Oceanic > Photic zone | place: Costa Rica: the Eastern...
ACGTGCGGGTGGCGACGAACGAGTTTGTCGTGAATCGCTGAAGTGACATCGGCAATTGTGAAACGGCCCTGTTGCTCAGCGATCGTTGCATGGAACTCGATCTGGTAGAGCAGGTCTCCAAGTTCTTCGATGAGATGTTCGTCAGATGACGGATCGTCGCTCAAACCATTGATGGCATCGACGACTTCATAGGTCTCTTCGATGAGATAGGGAAGAAGTGACGTGTGAGTTTGTTCGATATCCCACGGACATTGCTCTCGGAGTGTTCGGGCAAGAGCATGAAATCTCATGTAGCCGTACCCCACCGGCACCGCAAGATTGGGGATGTACAGCGAGGTGAGGTGGGTGGGCGTGATGTCACGCTCCATTTCAGCCCATGTCGTTGACACGATGTGTTCCTCGTCGGTGCCTACTCCTGTGAGCCCGATGACAACCGAGTCATCGAGAGCGGCTTGGGCGTCATCGTCTGGGCCGGCGTCAACAGAGTGCCGGATCTCAGACAACACCCAGCCGGCGTGAACGTGAGCGACGAGAAGTGGCCCTCGTTCTCCCGCAGCCTCTGTGGCAAAACGGTGACCATCGATGAGGCGGACGCCGGCATTAACAGGGTCAATTTCGAGGCGCGCCCAAACTTCGTCGAGAAATGAAATCGCAGGGAGAACGACGCACTTGACTTCCGTGTTTGCTCGGAGAAGTTCGACTGTGCGCTCGAGGACAAGCGGTGAGCCGGGCACTGCGTACAGCACATCACCGTTGGTACGAGCGGCATCGAAGAGTCTGTTGGCAATCTGTTCGTAGACATCGCTGAACCGATCTGCCGTGTCATAGACGTCATCGAAGGTCGTCGCATTCGGCACAAGAAACGCACTGGGGTGTTGGGCAGTTCGTAGAAAACGAGACGATGACTCGGCGATGGCCGTCTTCGTGTGCTCAGTAATGAGCAGAGGGCTACCCGGTCCGAGTCCGACGACAATGATCGTCGGTGTGGCACCCGATGTGGACGACGTTCCAGGCGGTGTCATCCGAGCGGGACGATGCGCCCGCTGGGTGGGTCCCAACGACCGTATCGCGAGTTGACGGTGACATCAGCAGAGTTGAGCACTGCATCAACGTAGAACAATGGCCCATCGGGGCTCGCGTAGGACGCGATGACATCGCTTCCTACCTCTGACCATGGTCGATTGAGAATGACGTGCCAACCGAACTGCGTTTCAACAGGTTGCGACCAGGTGGTTGCCGGTGCTGAAAAGGCAGCTGCAACGAAATCTGCGTCGAAACCGGAAATGTATTGTGCCGTCGGCAGGCATTCTGATTCGGTGCCAGTCAGCGCTCCACCGGTGATGCTTGCCGAGCCTTCAAGTGATCGTTCGGCGGCGAGTTCCGCGAAGTCGGCGCCGTTGCGAAACTCGCCGATGATGTCGTTGGCCTCTTGTTCGGTTTCAACAAGGATGTGTCGAAGGCATAGCAGACCGGTGCTAATTGGTGCACTGAGATACATCTCTCGGAGTTCCTCTGCATCGGGAAGCTCGGCTTGTGCCAGCGCCGACGTGATGACGTCAACGCTTGTCATGCCAATGAGCTCACGCATTTGTTCGCTGAGTTCGTTGATCGGGTTCTCGGGTGGAAGAGTCGAGAAATAGCGATCGAGATCGCTGTCGGTGACGTCATCACCCGAGCGATCAAGGATCGATCGAACTGAGCTTGATCGCACCATTGCGGTCAAGAGGAGGCGGGCTTGATCTGCGTCACCAAAGCCCCCGGAGTCGAGGGATGTTGTGCCGAAGATCTCCGATTCGGTGAAATACTCATCGAGCAGTGCATCTGCCTCAGTTGAGGTGTAGCCCTGACCATTTACGACGACTGCATAATCGGTGCCGGTCAACGTCGAACACCCCGCAGTGCTGAGAGCGACTAGACCGATGGAAAAAACGAGACGAGTACGCGTTGCCACCGCAAGGACGCTATCGGGTTGCGTGGAGCTCGAGTTGGCGCAAGGTTCGTTTACGCAAGCGCTGATTCGAGGCGATCGACAGCGGCTGGCAGGGCATCAGGCAGTTGTGGTTCGAACCTGCTGAGGTGTTCGCGAATTTCTGGGATCGCACTTTTCCAGCCGTCAACATCGACGCTGAGGATCGCTTCAAGGTCATCGGGGTCGATCTCGAGTCCTGAGGTATCGAGGGCGCCGTCGGCTGGAAGTAAACCGATGGGCGTTTCGACAACATCGCTGTTGCCATCGACTCGATCGAATACCCACTTTAAGACACGAGAGTTCTCCCCAAATCCTGGCCAGAGGAACCTTCCATCTTCATCTCGGCGGAACCAGTTGACAAAGAAGATCTTTGGCAAGTTGCTCGAATCTGCTTTGGTTCCCATGCTGAGCCAGTGGGCGAAGTAGTCGCCGTAGTTGTAGCCGCAGAATGGCAGCATCGCCATTGGGTCAAAGCGCAGTTTGCCAACCGCTCCCTGCTGGGCGGCTGTTGTCTCTGAGGCCATGATTGCTCCAAGGAAGACACCGTGCTCCCAGTCGAACGCTTCGGTGACCAATGGGACGGTTGAGCGTCGACGACCGCCGAAAAGAATTGCCGAGATCGGCACGCCTGCCGGGTCTTCCCACTCAGGGGCAGCCGATGGGCATTGCGAAGCAGGTGCGGTGAACCGGGCATTCGGGTGTGCAGCCGGCCCTTCGGACTCGGGCGTCCACACATCGCCCCTCCAGTCAGTAGCGCGTGCGGGTTGCTCGTCGCTCATTCCTTCCCACCACACATCGCCATCTGCGGTGAGTGCGGTGTTGGTGTAGATGCAGTTACCCCAGAGAGTTTCCATGGCGTTCGGGTTGGTGTCGTAACCGGTGCCTGGTGCAACTCCAAAGAATCCAGCCTCCGGGTTGATCGCATACAGGCGACCGTCATCACCAAATTTCATCCAGCAGATGTCGTCGCCAATGGTTTCGGCTTTCCAGCCCGGGATCGTTGGCACGAGCATCGCAAGATTTGTCTTGCCGCACGCCGATGGGAACGCAGCCGCAATGTACTTCGAGGAGCCTTCTGGGTTGGTGAGCTTCAAGATGAGCATGTGCTCGGCAAGCCACCCAGCATCACGCGCCATCACTGAGGCGATGCGAAGGGCAAAACATTTCTTTCCTAGTAAAGCATTGCCTCCGTAGCCCGAACCGTATGACCAGATCTCACGGGTCTCAGGGAAATGGACAATGAATTTGTTTTCGGCATCGCAGGGCCATGCAACGTCGGCTTCGCCATCTGCAAGAGGTGCGCCGACTGAATGCAAACACGGCACCCAGTCGTTGTCGCCGAGGACATCGAGAGCGGCCTGTCCCATGCGAGTCATGATGCGCATCGACACAGCCACGTAGGCAGAGTCGGTGAGTTGAACGCCGATGTGCGCAATTGGTGATCCGAGTGGACCCATCGAGAATGGCACGATGTACATCGTGCGACCCTTCATGCAGCCCGTGTAAAGGCTTGTTAGTTCGTCTCGCATTTCGGCTGGGTCACGCCAGTTGTTATTTGGACCGGCCTCTTCTTCGGTGGGAGAGCATATGTAGGTGCGATCTTCCACTCGGGCAACATCACCGGGGTCGGAGTGTGCCCAGTACGAATTCGGCCGTTTTGCCTCGTCAAGCTTTGTGAAAGTCCCTGATTCAACCAGCTCGTTGCACAGACGGTCATATTCTTCTGCGCTTCCGTCGCACCAATAAATGTCGTCGGGTTGCATCACTTCGGCCCACTTAGCGACCCATTGCTGAAGGCGTTCGTTAGTACTTTGTCCGCTCATGTCATCTGCTCCTCGAAGTGGTGTCGGCTAGACAGCCGTTGACAGGCCTGTTTGAAGACGTCTAATGGACAGTCTTGCTCAGGTGAGCGCAAAGTCAAGAGGCGCAGGTGCTGCCGTTCGTGAGTTTGTGAAGATGACCTATCATTCAAAGTGATGGGTCAAATAGGGGTCCGATCATCTTTAGAGATGGCGCGCCGTCGGATGATCACAACTACGCTTCAGGGGAGGGAGTTACCGAAGGCTCAGTGGCCCGGTGTTCCCATGTCAACTTCGCTACCAAGGCGAAGGAACGTTGCACAACCAGCGTCGTCGAGGTCGAACACGACGCGTTGCCCTTGGCGGAGCATTCGGAAAACAGAACCCTCGAGGGCGTCAGAGGCCAGGTCGTAATCTGTGAGGTCGGAGTCGCACATGATGATGCCGACGCCCGATGACGGGTCGAAAGACTTGATGACTCCCTGCATGGTGAAAACTGTAGCGGTTGAGAAGGTCGGAGTTCCGGCTGAGATCTGATCAGCCGGCTTTTACGACCTTGCCTGACTTAATGCAGCCAGTGCACACGTTCATCCGCTTCGTTGCGCCATTTACGCTTGCCCGCACACGCTGAATGTTCGGGTTCCATCGACGCTTAGTGCGACGATGCGAGTGCGACACGTTCATGCCCCATGATGGGCCTTTGCCACACAACTCACATACCGATGCCATCTCGACCAATTACTCCTTGCAGTAGGGGACCTGTTCCGCCTCCGGGCAGGAACTCGTTCTCGAATTCCCTTGCGAGCACCGCACGCTATCGGCGAACTTCGCCATCTAACACCGTGCAATCGATCGACTATGCACAAATACTTCGCCACTAGTTTCTTGGGAGAACTCCCCTTCATGCGAGATCGCGATCAATGAACACGAACACCGAGATATCTGAACCTCCACTCACCCTTGATGATCTTGCTCAGATTGATATTGCGCGTCTCAAAGGAGTCGGCGAGGCAAAACAACGCGCCCTTCACGAGTACGGCATCAACGATGTTCTCGAGCTCCTAATGACATACCCACGACGATGGGTTGATCGCACGAATCAGCAGCGGGTCGCAGACGCAGCCTCGGGAGAAGAAGTTTTGCTCGTTGTCGAGGTTCGAGGGGTCGAAGAACGGCAGATGCGAAATCGCCGAAAAATGGTGAACGTCAGAGTGGGCGACGGAACGGGGACACTCCGAATTACTTTCTTCAACCAGCCATGGAGAGCGAGGCAACTTACTGCGGGTCTGGTAGTTGCGATCCACGGCAAAGTGGAGGACTATCGAGGAAGCCTTCAGATGACGAACCCGGTTGTTGACCTCATCGGTGACCGCACGGGCCGCATCGTGCCGATCTACCCCCAGAGTGAGAAGGTGCGCATCACGACATGGGAACTTGCAGCACTCGTCGACCAAGCGCTGAGGCGTTGCGAATCAAGAGGAGTCGCCGACCCGCTACCGATCACCGATCAGGAACGGCTTGGGCTTATCGGACGTTTCGAAGCACTGAAGTCGATACACGGCCCTGACTCAATGGCTGATGCGTCCGCTGCTCGACGCCGACTTGCCTTCGACGAGTTGCTTCGAGTGCAGGTCGAACTCGTTCGACGAAAGCGTGAACTTGAGCGAACGTCGCAGGGCATTCAGCACGTTGTGGGTGGCGAACTTGTCGAACGCTTCGTGGGTGCGCTTCCGTTTCCGTTGACGACAGCGCAACGCCGCGCAATTGATGAAATTGCCACTGACATGGCGTCACCCCAGCCCATGCACCGGCTCTTACAAGGCGATGTCGGGGCAGGAAAAACTATTGTGGCAGTCGCCGCGTTGCTCAATGCAGTGTCTGGTGGACACCAAGGCGCCCTCATGGCGCCGACCGAAGTGCTTGCAGAGCAGCACGGTAGTGGCGTTAAGGCGTTACTCGACGGACTTGTCGTCGTCGATGGCGACAACCTGTTCGGTGAGCGGCCACTGAGAGTCGAACTGTTAACCAATCGAGTGACCGGCCAAGATCGACGCGAGGTTCTCGCCGGGCTCGCCGACGGATCGGTTGACATTGTAATCGGTACCCACGCACTGATTCAGGAGGGAGTCGAATTTGGAAGCCTCGGATCAGTCGTCGTCGATGAGCAACACCGATTCGGGGTCGAACAACGAGCAGCGTTGAGAGCGAAGTCTGATGGTGTTGTCCCCGACCTTCTCGTGATGACAGCAACACCGATTCCGCGAACTGCTGCAATGACTGTCTACGGAGATCTTGAAGTGAGCGCACTCGACGAGTTGCCGCCGGGAAGAACTCCCATCGCGACGCATTGGGCGGCCGGGCCCCTTGCCGAGGCAACTGTATGGGAATCGGTTCGGGACGAAGTTGCAACAGGTCGGCAGGCCTACGTGGTCTGTCCTCTCATCGAAGAGAGCGGAAACCTGGAAGTTGCGTCAGCAGAAGAAACTTTCGGGCATCTCGCTACCGGCGAGCTTTCGAATGCTCGGGTCGGTCTTCTCCACGGCCGAATGTCGTCCGCAGAGAAGGAAGCAACGATGGAAGCCTTCCGCGTGCGCGAACTTGATGTACTCGTGGCAACCACCGTGATCGAAGTCGGGGTGGATGTCCCCAACGCAACCGTGATGGTGGTGCTCGATGCTGACCGTTTCGGGATTGCGCAGTTACATCAGTTGCGAGGGCGTGTTGGTCGCGGTGAACATGCGTCGACTTGTTGGCTAATGACGGATAGCGAAGACGTCAACCCTCGCATAGAGGCATTGGTGGGATCAACCGATGGTTTCGAACTCGCCGAAATTGACCTTGAGTTGCGAGGCGAAGGCACGTTGATGTCGTCGGTTCAGAAGGGTCGCAGTGATCTCCGACTTGCGTCTTTGCGTCGTGACCGAGAACTTATTGAACACGCTCGAGAGGTTGCATTCCGGATCATCGACGCCGATCCGGAGCTTGCTCAGTCAGGTGTGCTGCGATCTGAGATTGCTCTCTTGCTCTCTGAGCGCGAAGGTGATTATCTCACGAAGTCGTGACGATGCATGTCACTCAGAAGTCAGGAAATTCTTCGTCCTCGGGAAGCACGAGATCCCAGCGGTCGAGACAGTCCTCGCATCGGTACGCAACGATGTCGCCCGGAAGCCAACGTGGACCCTCTTCTCTGGGATGTGTGAGAAGAAATGCACGACCCCCGCAGTCGATGCAGTCGATCTGTGGATAGGGCTCAAAGGGGTCTTCGGCCGAACTCATAACTGCGAGTATTGCGGATTTGAATCGTAGCCTGAGATCGTGCGCATCGTTTCGGGACACCTCGGTGGCAGAAAGATTGAAGCCCCAGCAGGGAACCACACCCGTCCAACCACCGATCGCGTTCGAGAAGCGGTGTTCAACTCCCTCGGATCGATGGGAGTAATTGAAGGGGCGCTCGTCGCCGACCTCTACGCCGGCAGCGGAGCGATGGGAATAGAGGCGCTATCACGAGGAGCGGCTCACTGCACGTTTATCGAAAATGACCGGGCAGCTCTCCGAGCGCTCAACGACAACGTCGCCAACCTTGGGCTAGACCCCGTCACAAACATTATTCAGGGCCTAGTCGAATCGCATCTGCATCGCCTCGATGCTGACATCGTTCTTGCGGATCCGCCGTATGGCGCGATTGACTGGAATTCGATGCTGCTCGAACTTTCAGCCCCGATGCTAGTAGCCGAGGGCTCCTGCGAGGTCGAGCCCATCGGCGGCTGGACAAAATTGAAAGCGCGGCGATACGGGCGCACCTGGGTAACGATTCTCAGTCAAGATGGAACCCTTCGTTAACGCGCCACAGTTCTCTTGTTTCGCTCAACTAGGTTGGTCTCACCCATGAGTACTGCATTCGTCCCCGGAAGCTTTGACCCGATGCACCTCGGGCACCTTGACGTTGTTGATCAGGCACTTGAGGTGTTTGGAGCAGTTGTTATTGGTGTGTTGCATAATCCCTCGAAGCCCTCGGGATTGTTCACCCCAGATGAGCGAGTAGCACTTGCCGAGCAGACAGTCGGTGACCGTCGGAGTGTCACCGTTGGTGCTTTTAGCGGACTCGCGGTTCAGGCTGCCGCTGCTGCGGGTGCTGACATCATCGTGAAAGGTCTTCGCACAACTAACGATTTCGATATCGAACAGCAGATGGCTCACAACAATGTTGCCCTGACCGGCATCCGAACCGTCTTCGTTCCTTGTCGGCCAGATCTCGCCTTCATCAGCAGTCGCTTCATCCGCGAAATCTCCTCTCAAGGAGTATCGATCGATCACATGGTGGTGCCAGCGGTGTCTGCCGCTCTCTCAACCAAACACGGAGAGGTCAACTCATGAGTCAAGATGAATGGGTGAATGATCGGATGCCTCATCAGGTTGATCCGGGCATTGATCTCGGAGTTAATGACGCCGAATTCGAACAACCTTACGAAGCTGGCGTGTCTCGTGATCCGCATCTGGGTGACGCAGAGACGTTGCTGAAGCGGGCAGTCGACATCATTGTGACTGCTCCGACGATGCCTTTAAGTTCGTCTCCGCGCGTCGACCGAGACGAAATGGTCGAATTGCTATCAGAGGCATTATCGAGACTTCCCGAAGAGCTCCGCCAAGCGAGACACCTACTTCGAGAACGTGATGAATTCATTGCTCGAACTCGACGGGAGGCAGCGGAGGTTGTCGAAGCCGCTCGCGTGCAGTCAGAACGGATGGTGCAGCGAACAGAAGTTGTCCGCGCCGCCGAAGCTCGGGCTCGTCACATCATGGAGACTGCATCATCGGAATCTCGTCGATTGAAGAACGAGACCGAGGATTTCCTCGATCAGCGGCTCGCAAGTTTTGAGATTCTTCTTGAACGTCTTACTCGAGCTGTTGCAACCGGACGTCAAAAGCTGTCGATCACCGGTGTAGAGACAGCAGTTGCAGACGAGTCGGCGCTGGAGCCTGACGAGTCGGGATTCTTCGACCAAGACCGTTAACGAGGAGAGCGATGATGTCATCGCCACAGACACGGGCGCTTCGGATCAACATGGTGGAATTGCTGCGCCACCCCGGGAGCGAGCGCACCATCGAACACGAAATCTCGGCAGAAGATCTCGGCTGCCAATTGGCGCCCGGACAATCTGAGATTTCAGGAGATGTCGTTGTTGGGGTCACCGTTGTTGCCGCCACCGATGATGTTGCGGTCTCAGGTCTTGTTGCGATTCCGTGGAGTGGTGAGTGTCGGCGATGTCTAAAAGCCATTTCGGGAGTTCACAACGTCGATTTTGATGAACGTTTTGCGCCGGCTCGAGATCGAGATCGGCTGTCATCTGTCGATGGTGACCTTTCACTTGTTGAAGGCGACCAGATCGATCTTGTCGAACCGATTCGAGAAACGGTGATGATTGAGACCCCCACGAGCGTGCTGTGCAGTGACGATTGCAAGGGAATCTGCGATGTGTGCGGTGTCGATCGCAACGAAGTTCCGTGCGAATGCGTGGTCGTGGTTCGAGATGATCGCTGGGCTGCACTCGACGATCTGCAACTCGACGATTAAATCTCTCGACCGCTATCTGGTGGTTCCCCGATAACCTCATCTCGCCCTCGAGGAAAAGAAGAGTCTGTTCCTCCAATTGAGTGACGGAGAAGTCAAGTGGCCGTTCCGAAGAAGAAAACCTCAAAGTCGAAGTCCCGCAGTCGCCGTGCGAGCAACTGGAAGCTGTCAGCTCCAGCTCGCAGCACATGCCCGCGCTGCGGCAGCGCAAAAACACCCCATACGGTTTGCCAGTCGTGTGGGTGGTATAAGAATCGCGTTGTCGTCGACGTCTCCTGAGTAGTCTCACAACATGCTCCCGGTTGCCGTCGACGCAATGGGCGGCGACCACGCTCCGGATGCGACTGTCGCAGGGGCTCTCCTCGCCGCCGAATCAGGTATCCCTGTCACTCTCGTCGGCCCTGCTGACCTCCCGTCTCGGGTAGATACGGGCTCCCTGCCGCTCATCGAGGCCTCCGAGGTGATCGAAATGGATGAAGACCCGGCGCATGGGGTTCGACGTAAAAAAGATTCCACTCTGGTGCGCGCCGCCGAGGCAGTGCGTGATGGTGTTGCGTCAGCAATGGTGTCCGCAGGAAATACTGGGGCCACCATGGCTTCAGGACTTCTTCGCATGGGTCGCATTCGGGGAGTTGGTCGACCGGCGATCGCCGCAATGATTCCCGTACCCGGCGGTACTCCGACGGTGCTCCTCGACGCTGGCGCGAACTCTGAAGTTCAAGCCGACTGGCTAGTGCAGTTTGCTCAAATGGGTAGCATCTTCGCTGAACACAGACTTGGAATTGCGAACCCGCGGGTCGGGTTGCTGTCAATCGGGGAGGAGGCCGGCAAGGGCGACTCACTTCGAAAAGAAGCATTTGGACTGTTAGATGAATCATCAGGGTTCAACTTCATCGGCAACGTTGAAGGCCGAGATGTCATGTCTGACGACTGTGACGTTGTGGTGACCGACGGGTTCACAGGAAACGTCGTGTTGAAGACGCTTGAGGGAGCAATGCGCCAGGTGATGTCAGCCCTCACCGAAGCGGTGACCGCAAATTCTCATTTGGCCAATCACGCGGCGGCGCTACTGCCTGAAATTCTTCCCCTGCAAACATCGCTGGAGGCAGAGACCTACGGCGGCGCAATGTTGCTCGGAACCAACGGTGTCTGCATTATCTCGCATGGTTCGTCGTCACCAACAGCGATCAACAATGCGATCGGCGTTGCCCGAGACATGGTTGACGCAGACGTCGTTGGCTCGATCGCGGTAGCGATTCAATCGCAAGATTGATCACCCGCAACGTCGAGCAGGAGTACACTTCTGTTGTGGCTGAAGGACAATTGACCCGCGATGAAATTCTCGACACCGTCCGTGATCGACTCGCTGACATTCTCGAGACCGATCCATCTGGAATTGCCGAAGGCAATTCGTTTGTTGACGACCTCGAAGCCGACTCACTTGCTCTCATCGAACTTGTCGAGGCGCTTGAGGAGGCATTCAGCACCAGGATCGCTGATTTCCGTGTCGAGGATGAAGACCTCGAAGACCTGAAGACGGTTCGTGACGCCGTCGACTACGTGGCGTCCCGGGCTGGGCTCTGACATCAGGAGTCGGCGGTGAGCCGGCACTTCGCGAAACTTCAGCAGTCCATTGGATACGAGTTTTCTGATGCGGCATTGCTCCGCCGTGCATTGAGCCATCGCTCATGGATTGCGGAAAGCGACGACGAAGTTTCGAATGAGCGCCTCGAATTTCTCGGCGATGCGGTGCTCGGCTGGGCGGTTGCAGACCTTGTCTATTCCGAGTTTGAGGACTGGGACGAGGGCGTGCTCACGGACCTTCGCAAAAGTGTCGTCAATGCATTGGCACTGGCTGAGGTTGCGAGAGATATCGATCTCGGCGCCTACCTTCTGCTCGGTAACGGCGAAGATGCAGCTGGCGGACGCAACAAAGAGTCGATTCTTTCCGACGCTCTTGAGGCAGTCATCGGCGCGGTCTATATCGACGCCGGTTCACAACAGGCCTTCGATGTGGTGCAACGTCTAATCGCGCCTCGACTTGCAGCCGCACCATCACGCCTCGACCGGCTCGACCAGAAGTCGACCCTCCAGGAACTGCTTGCGTCACGGGGGATGCCGTCACCGTCGTACAAGATTACCTCTCAAGGGCCCGACCACGACAAAGAATTCACTGCAGTGGTATCGAGCGACGGCGACATCCTCGGGACTGGCGCAGGGCGATCAAAGAAGTTGGCAGAACAGCAGGCAGCGGGAGAAGCAATCGACGCTCTTCACGCCTCGGATCATGCCTGAACTACCTGAAGTTGAAACAGTGCGCCGTGGCCTTGAGCGCACCCTTGTCGGCCGTCGTTTCGATGAGGTGACCGTTGGTCGCGAAAGGGTCGCTCGTCGAACCTCTCGCAAGGAACTTCGGGACGGTCTCACTGGAGCACGAGTGGTTCGGGTCGATCGGCGAGGGAAGTACCTGTTGCTCGAACTCGATTCAGACTCGATTGCAATGGTCCATCTTCGTATGAGCGGTCAGGTTGTAATCGATGAGGGCCGTACGGCGCCACCGGCGCATAGCCACGTCGTTGCAGACCTCGACGATGGGCAGCGGATGTTGTTCATCGACCCGCGAACGTTCGGGGAGGTCGTAGTTGCATCGCGCAATGAGTTCGAGATCCTCATTCCCGAGCTGGGGCGACTTGGTATCGATCCGTTGGTTGATGGCGTGACAATCGATGACGTCGTCTCGATGTGTTGCAACCGACGGCGACGGGTGAAATCACTGCTCCTCGATCAGTCAGAGATTGCAGGAATTGGCAACATTTACGCCGACGAAATCTGCCACCGCTCAGGTATTCGCCCAGACCGCCAGGCACACACCCTGTCGCGACGATCCTGCCGCCGACTTGCTGATTCGATCGGCGATGTCATCGAAGAAGCGGTCGACCTTGGGGGATCGACCCTTGCCGATGCACAGTACGTGGGTGTCGATGGAGAACCCGGGTCATACCAAGATCGTCACAGGGTCTACGCCCGAACGGGTCAACGATGTATGTCGTGTGGCCGAGGCATTATCCGCCGAGTGATGATCAACCAACGCAGCAGCCATTTCTGCCCTGTTTGTCAGCGTTGAATCACCACCTTTTGGTGTGCTCGGCCGATTAGATTCATCTTGGCGTGTTTCTCAAAAGTTTGACTCTCAAAGGCTTCAAGTCGTTTGCCGACTCAACGACGATGGACCTCGAACCCGGGGTGACGGTCGTTGTTGGCCCGAACGGTTCCGGAAAGTCAAACGTCGTCGACGCAGTGGCGTGGGTGCTCGGCGCGCAGGCACCAAAAGCGGTGCGAAGTCAGAAGATGGACGACGTCATCTTTGCGGGCACAGCGAAGCGCTCTGCGCTTGGTCGCGCAGAAGTGAGTTTGACGCTCGATAACTCCGCAGGACTCCTTCCTCTGGAGTTCACCGAGGTCACAGTGACTCGCGTGTTATTCAGGAACGGTGACAGCGAATACTCGATCAATGGTGTGCCATGCCGCCTTCTCGACGTTCAAGAGCTGCTCTCTGATGCAGGTGTTGGTCGACAGCAACACGTGATCGTGTCGCAGGGTCAGATCGATGCGGTCTTAAACGCGCGACCCGAAGATCGTCGGTCAATCATTGAAGAGGCAGCTGGGGTGCTGAAATATCGTAAGCGCCGCGAGAAAGCTCAACGGCGGCTTGATGCCACCGAAGCCAACCTTGTCCGACTCCAAGACTTGTTGCGCGAGGTGCGTCGACAACTCAAACCCCTCGAGCGTCAAGCGCAGGCGGCACAGCGACACGTTGCACTGAAGGCCGAACTCGACAAACTCCGCGTGTTCGTTGCTGGCCGTGAGATTGCCACGCAGCGAGCGAAGCTCGTCACAATCGAAAACGACCGCTTACAGGTAAGCGAAGTTCAGAACACGTCGAAAACCCGACTTGCGGAAGTCGACACGTCCATCATGGGCATCGAGGCGCAACTTTCCGCCAGGGGAGCGAGCGATGTGCGCGATCGCCTCGGCAACGTTGAGCGCCTCATCGAACGCGCCGAGGGTCTCCTCGGCATCATCGATGAGCGCCGCCGGTCGTTGGAGCGTGATCGCTCCCAAGGTCTCGACGCTGATGTCATTGCGACCCTTGAAGCCGATGTTGTCGGGTTCCGCTCTGAACTCACAGAAGTTGAGTCAGGCCTCGCGGAGTTGCAGCCCGAGATTGCCGCACTTGAAGAAGAAGAACGACAACTCGAGGCAGAACGCGAGGCCGCCGAGCACGGTGGCGTCGACCTGGGTTCGAAAGCCGCAACTGCAGCCGCTGAGGTGCGAGGTGAGCTTCGATCGGTTCGGTCGTCGTTAGAGCGCAGTCGCTCAGAACGCGATCGAGCCGTTGAGCGAGTCGAACTCTCCCGTGGCCAACTTGTCGAACTTGTTGACGAAATCGACAGGTACCGAAATGATTGCGAGTTGGCCACGAACGCTGAGGAGCCACTGGTTCGCCAACACGCAACCGCTGAGGCGGCGCGTGTTGCAGCTGAAAACGCGTTCGCGGAGGCCGAGCGAGTTGAACTTGATGCATCCACTGAGGTTGAGCGGCTGAAGGCCCGACAGGAGGCTCTCCAACTTGCCCTTGACTCTGCAAGGGCTCGTGCAGGAGCCGAACGCCTGGCTGGTCTTGAAGGTGTTCTCGGAACGCTGCTCGATGTCATCGCAATCGATTCCGGATGGGAATCGGCGATTGGGGCCGCACTAGGCGAGGCTCTGTCTGCGGTCGTTGTCGAATCAGCACCGAATGCCCGCACTGCGCTTGAGGCGCTCCGCACCTCGGCCACATCGGGTGCTGTGCTCGCAGCGGTCGGGGGCCCTTCGGTGAAAGTTGAAGTTCCGTCAGGCTGTGTTTCGGTTCTCGGTCACGTGCGAGCGCTGAAACCCGGGGTTCAGTCGCTTCTTGAGCGACTGCTGTCGCACGCGGTCAGTGCTCCGTCACTAGATGCAGCAATAGATACCGCTCTGTCTCATCATGACCTCGTCATCGTGACCCCTGAAGGCGATCGTTTGTCGGCGACGGGATGGAGAATCGGATCATCATCAGGCGGCGCCACTGCAGCGGCCCTTGAAGAGGTTGCTGCCCGGGTCGACGTTGCAATGAAGACACTTGAGGCCGCCGAAGGTGCCCGTGCGGACGCGCGCACCACTCTCGACCAGGCGCAGTCAGCAGAGCGGGAGCTCACTGCAGCGCTTGATCGAAATGATGGACGCTTCCTCGCTGCATCAGAGGCACTGGCCCAAGCCCAAGCGCGTCGGCGCGAGGTTGATGCTGAGCGCGAGGGCGACGAGCGCTCAATTGCGGAGTTTGTCTCGGCGATTGAGGTCAACGAACTACGCCTGTCTGAACTCGAGGCAGCCCTGCCAACCCTTGTCGCGGCCGAGCAGGCTGAAGCAGATGCAGTGCGGCAGCGAGATGAATCTCGTGCGGCGATCGATGCGTGGTCGGCACTATTGGTATCAAAGCGTCGTGACGTCGAAGTCCGCTCCGCTGGGCTCAATGAACAGCAAGAATTTCTGCGCCGCCGGATCGCCGACATCGATGGCCGTCTTGAAGCCGACCGCGAAGGTCAAGCGGGTGCAGCCGGCCGCCGCGAACAAGTTGAACGCGCCCTTGGGGCCGTTGCTGCGTTACGAGCGTTCGTCGAAGAGCGACGTATTCAGGTAGCCGCTGCCCGTGACTCACTGGTGGAAGAACGCCAGCGCCAATCCGCAGAAGTAACAGAACTTACTGAGCGTCTCGACCAACTGAGGCAGGAGCGTTCAACATTAGAGACTGCGCTTGAGGAGTCACGGGAGCGTCTCACCAAAGCCGAAATTTCAGAAGCGGAAGTGAAGTTGCGACTCGAGACAACGATCGAGTCGCTGCGTCGCGATCTCGATATCGAACCAGAGGTTGCTGAGGCCGCTGAACCTCCTGAAGTTCCGGAAGGGGCGACAGCCGCAGGCCGCGTGCGTGAACTTGAGCGAGAACTGCGACTGCTTGGACCGATTAACCCCTTGGCTTTAGAAGAGTTCAACGAACTCAGCCAGCGGCACGAATTCCTCGAGGGGCAATTAGAAGACGTCCGCTCGACGCGCCGTGAACTAAATCGAGTCATTGCAGCAGTCGACGTTGAGATTCAGAATGTGTTTGCGTCAGCGTTCGCTGACGTGAGTTCTAACTTTGCTCAACTGTTCGGGGCTCTATTCCCCGGTGGTAACGGCGCGCTCAAGTTGACGGCACCAGATGATTTGCTGAATACGGGCATTGAGGTTGAGGCAAAGCCCAGCGGAAAGAATGTGAAGAAGTTGTCACTGCTGTCGGGCGGTGAGCGTTCATTGACCGCTCTTGCGTTCCTCTTCGCTGTCTTCCGGTCTCGCCCGTCTCCGTTCTATGTGATGGACGAGGTTGAGGCAGCGCTCGACGATGTCAACCTTCACCGGTTTTTGAACCTTATTCAGGAGTTCCGTAAAGAAGCTCAACTTCTCATCGTGTCGCACCAAAAGCGAACCATGGAAGCAGGAGACGCACTGCTTGGTGTGTCGATGCAGCCGGGCGGTTCGTCGAAGGTGGTGACCGAACGGGTCTCGGCAGCATCGAGTAATTGAGCCGTCGCCTGATTCCCCGTCACAGATAACGTCAACTCCCGATGGACCAAAACAACTGGATATATCTCGTCCTCATCCTGCTCGTACTTGGGTTTGGCGTAGGAGTAGTAGTTGCCGGCCGACGTCGGGGAGGGTCGACTGATCCAGCGCGCGCTCGCCAACAAGCCGTCCCTACACCTCGACAACAGCAAGCACCACCGGCGGCTGCGGTGGAACCATCAGGTGAGCTCGACGGAGCTGCTGATGTCGCTGCCGACGAGATCAGTGACGAGAGCGCCGAGGCTGAGCCCGTTGAGCCTGCGGCACCAACGTCAATGCGTGACCGCTTGGCGCGAGCGCGCGGAGCATTTTCTGACGCGATTGGTTCGGTGCTTGGTCGTTCAACCATTGACGACTCGGTGTGGGAAAAACTTGAAGACGCACTACTCATCGCCGATGTCGGAATCGGCGTTGCGACGTCGTTGCTTGACCCATTACGCGAACGTGTTGATAAGGGCGATATCGATAGCCCCGACGCCTTGATCGCAGCATTGCGAGAGTCGATGATTGCGCAACTCGCGGGGGCGAATCGTGAGCTCGCGATGCGACCAGATGAAGGGACATCAATTTGGTTGTTCGTCGGCGTCAACGGAGTGGGCAAGACGACAACACTTGGGAAGCTCGCATCGCGACAGGTCGCATCTGGTTCGACCGTCTTGTTGTCCGCAGGCGACACCTTCCGAGCAGCAGCTGCCGACCAACTTCAAATGTGGGCCGAACGTTCGGGAGCAGAGATCGTCCGAGGTGCCGACGGCGCTGACCCTTCAAGTGTGGTGTTCGATGCGGTTGAACGGGCGAGCGCCAAACGCATCGATCTTGTGCTCGCCGATACCGCAGGCCGCCTACATAACAAACAGAACCTGATGGACGAACTCTCGAAGGTTCGCCGAGTAGCCGAGAAGGGAAGTGGCGTGGTGACCGAGACATTGTTAGTCATTGACGCCACGACTGGCCAGAACGGCCTTGCTCAAGCGAGAGAGTTCGCTGCCGCAACGGGCGTGACCGGTGTAGTTGTGACAAAACTTGACGGATCCGCAAAGGGCGGAATCGTGTTCGCAGTCGAAACAGAACTTGGTATTCCGGTGAAGTTTGTGGGTGTGGGTGAACAGGTTGACGATCTTGTGCCGTTTGACCCAACCGAATTCGTTGACGCACTGGTGAGTAACTAGCTCGGGAACTCTTTCGTGAGCGGTGACGGCGGTCGACTCGATCGGCTAACTACGAGTTGCCGAGCAGGCGCGTGATCGCAAAGCGCCATGTGCGAAGAATTTGATCTCGGTCAAGGCCGTCTGCTCGCATCAACGACCATGAGTCAAACGATGTGAGTGAACAGATTGTCGTCTCGCAATACCGACGATGTGGTTGGCGCATTTTGGAGAACTCGGGTTCAAATTGACATAGCACTTGTTCGTTGAGGCCCTGTCGAAGTTGATAGATCGCGTTGCGAGCCTGTGGGACTTCTTCGCTTTTCGTTCGTCCGAGGGTGGCCATTGGTTCGTGCAAGGCAAAGAACTCAAGGCGTGCTGTGCACAAGGTAGACACTCGACGCGAGAGGCCACCAATTCCGAGTTGGTTGACTGCGAGAGCTGACTCAATGCGTTCGAAGTAGCGGGAGATAAACGAACTTCGAAGGTCGTCAAGATTTTCGAAATATCGAAACAGGCTTGCTGAAGAGACGCCAGCGCGTTCAACGACCGCTTCGGTGGATGGCACGCCATGCCCGTCGAGGACGAGCGCAATGGCGGCATCGATCACCCTGTTTCGGCCATCTTCTCGACGTTGCCGACGTCCATCACTTCGCGCTGCCGTGCTGTTGGTCATAGTCATCTCCAAGTGTGGCCGTAAATTTTTGAGAGTAATACTCTCAAAAGTTCTTGACAAGCGCATTCGGCTACAGCACAATTTTCCCATGGTTACCGAAGGTTCTTGGGAATCGACCGGTGCAACAATCGGTCGAACCTTGGCCGATTCTGCGCCATCGTTCGATCGAGGAGTCGACCCAGGGTCAGCGGCTCCAAACGTCGTCATTGTGCTGCTCGATGACACCGGCTTTTCTCAGCTCGGATGTTTTGGGTCAGATATCGATACATCGAACATCGACGCGTTGGCACGTGACGGCATCACATTCACCAACTTTCACGTCACCCCGTTGTGCTCGCCCACTCGGGCTGCCCTCCTCACCGGACGATCTCAACATGCGGTTGGGATGCGGGGTGTATCGAACTGGAAGACAGGCTTCCCACACCAACTTGGCCACATCTCTCAACGTGCGGCAACGATTCAAGAGATACTCCGCTTACACGGGTACGCAACATTCTGTGCGGGTAAATGGCACCTCGCACCGACGAGTGATATCTCGGCTGCAGGCCCTTTCGATCAATGGCCACTCGGTCGAGGATTCGATCGCTTCTATGGCTTTCTCGAGGGGGAAACCGATCAATTCCACCCGGAACTCGTTCGAGACAACTCGCAGGTGTCTCCACCACGTAGCCCTGAGGAGGGGTACCACCTCTCAGAGGACCTTGTTGACAACCTGCTTGAGATGGTCAACAACCTCAAGGGTGTTCGGCCTGACCGTCCGTTTTTTGCATACCTTCCATTCGGTGCCACCCATGCACCGCATCAAGCGCCGCCCGACTACATGCAGAAGTACCGAGGGCGGTACGACGAGGGTTGGGATGTGATACGCGAACGCTGGTTTGAACGTCAGCTCGAACTCGGAGTCATCCCGCCCCACACCCAGTTAGCCCCGCGTAATTGGGGTGTTCAGGCATGGGAAGAACTCCCCGAAAACCACCGGCGGCTTGCCTGTCGCCTGCAGGAAGCCTTTGCTGCGTTTCTTGATCACACCGATGACCAAATTGGGCGGTTCATCGATGGGCTTCGAGATCTCGGCGAACTCGATAACACCATCTTTGTTCTGTTGGCCGATAACGGTGCTTCCCAAGAGGGAGGGCCGTTCGGGGTCATGCATGAGATGAAATTCTTTAATGGCATCGTGGAAACCCCCGATGAGGCGATCGACCGCATCGATGACATCGGTGGGCCTCATTCGCACACCAACTATCCGTGGGGGTGGGCACAGTGCGGTAACTCGCCATTTCGTTGGTACAAACAAAACACCCATGAAGGGGGAGTGCACGTTCCGCTGATTGCTCGATGGCCGGCAGAGTTTGCTGCACAGTCGGGAACGCAGCGTGACCAGTTCGTCAGCGTTTCTGATGTCACGCCAACAATTCTTGACCTGTTGGGAATTGAAGCGCCATCGGTCTTCGAAGGTGTCGAACAACTTCCCGTGACTGGGCATTCGTTTGCCGATATTTTGCGCAATGCAGATGCGCCGGCCGCAAACACTCTTCAGTATTTCGAAAACAATGGAAGCCGTGCGCTCATCACTGAACGCAATGGTGAGTGGTGGAAGGCGGTCACCAAACACAATCAAGGTGACGACTTTGATACCGAACCTTGGGAGATCTACAACCTCACCAAGGACCCTTCAGAATGTGACAACCTCGCGGAGACAGATGCAGAGACCGCAGAAGAACTCATCGATCTGTGGTGGTCAGAAGCAGAGCGCCATGGTGTGTTACCGCTCGACGACCGGATGCTTGAACTCTTTGCTGCGGTGCGCCACGAACGATCGGCTCACCGTCCAGATGGTCTCTACTCATATCGCCCTCCGATGGCCCCGATACCAGCAGGCGCCTCGGCGACAACCGGGGGCCGGTGGTTTGATCTCTCTGCTTCAGTGACGTTTGCTCAAGGTGACGAAGGTGTTCTGTGGTCGACTGGCACAGAGAATTCTGGAGTGTCTGTGTTCGTTCAAAGCGGACGTCTGATGGTTGATTACAACGCGTTCAACGAGCACACAGTGATCGAATCGGCGAGCGAAATTCCACCAGGTGACGTTGTCTTGCAAATGCGCCTCGAACGAACCGACCGAACAACAGGGTGGTGCGAGGTCTCCATCAATGGGAATGCGTGTGGGCGAAACGACATCCCGTTTTATATGAGAATGGTGTCGTCTGTGGGATCAAGTGTTGGCTACGACCACGGATCGCCTGTCTCCGAGCACTACGACGCCCCCTATGCATTCACTGGTGACTTGCACGAAGTTGTCATCCGTGTTCCAGAGCGGCGATCTGATGCAGAAAAGAAGGCAGCTGCCGAGTCAGAAATGAGTCGCCAATGACGATTCGCATCACACTTCTGGGCACGGGCAGTCCGATGCCGGCCCCCGATCGTGCCGGGCCCTCCACGCTGATCTCGGCCGAGGGGGAGCATTACCTCGTCGATGCTGGCCGAGGAGTCCTTATGAGAATGGCGGCCGCAGGAGTCGGCGCACCTCAGTTGTCAGCAGTGCTGCTCACGCACCTTCATAGTGATCACATCACCGACCTCAACGACGTCATCACCACCCGTTGGGTGATGACTTTCGAGCCGACACCGTTAACGATCGTCGGCCCGATTGGCACGAAACACGTCGTCGATCATCTTCTCGCCAGCCTCGGCCCCGACATTGCCTATCGGCTTGCTCACCACGAGGACCTTGACCACGAGCCGCCCGTTCACGTCATCGAGATTGAGACGGGCAAGATCCCGTTAGAGGTGACGACGTCGATTACTGCAGGACAAACCGATCACAAACCTGTCGAGCCAAGCGTGGGCTATCGCTTTGACTCCGGAGGACACTCAGTTGTGGTGGCAGGCGACACGGTGCCGTGTGACTCGTTGGATGCTTTATGTGCCGGGGCAGACGCTCTCGTTCACACAGCGATACGCAAAGACATCATTGCCACAGTTCCGATGCAGCGGCTACTCGACACTCTCGACTATCACTCTTCTCCCGAAGAAGCAGCAGCAACTGCTCAACGTGCAGGAATGACAACGTTGGTACTCACCCATTACGTGCCGGCGATTGCACCTGGCGGCGAACAGCAATGGGTCGATCTCGCCGCAACCGAATTTGACGGCCAAATCGAAGTAGGAGATGACCTTCACACCGTCACTATTGGAGCCAACGAAAGAGGAGAATGACAATGCAGGTAGTGCGAACCCCAAATGAGCGTTTCGAGGCGCTACCCGATTTTCCGTTTGAGCCTCACTATGTCGAAATTGACGACGGTGAGGGAGGTCGTCTCCGGGTCCACTACGTCGATGAGGGCCCTCTTAATGGGCAAACGGTTTTGCTCCTTCACGGAGAACCATCGTGGTGCTTCCTCTATCGCCGCATCATCCCGCAACTTGTCGATGGAGGATGCCGTGTGATCGCTCCAGATCTTGTTGGCTTCGGAAAGAGCGATAAGCCCACCGAGAAATCTGACTACACCTACAACCGGCACGTCAGTTGGATGCAAGCCGCCATTATTGATCATCTTGATATTTCTGATGCAACGTTCTTTGGTCAGGACTGGGGTGGATTGATTGGCCTGCGACTTGTCGCCGAAAACCCATCACGGTTCGCGCGAGTGGTGGTTTCGAACACTGGGTTGCCAACCGGTGATCACCCACTCACTGAGGCATTTATGGCATGGCAGCACTACAGCAAGACCTCTCCAGACTTTGAGATTGGAAGGCTCATCAACGCAGCAACCGTTCGTGAACTTTTGGCAGATGAGATTGCGGCCTACGACGCCCCATTCCCCGACGACAGCTACAAAGCGGGTGCACGAATCTTTCCCTCCCTCGTGCCGACCGCACCCGATGATCCGACGGTGTCAGCCAACCGCGCTGCTTGGGAGATCTTTGATCGATGGGAGAAGCCGTTCTTGTGCTGTTTCAGTGATCGGGATCCTGTAACCCGAGGTGGAGATCGTATTTTTTTCTCTCGGGTACCTGGAACGGCAGGTCAAACGCATGAGACCATCGAGAATGCCCATCATTTCGTTCAGGAAGACTCACCCAACGACGTCGCACGCATCATCCTTGAGGCGATTGCGCAGGACTCTCGATGACGCGTCAGAGGATGCTGACCGCTCTGGTATCGATTGTGCTGGCACCTCGTCGACATCGCCAACGACGTCCTGATGTGGCACCACAAGGTCAAGAGCACTACGTACCGACAGCCCTCGCTGTCGACAGCGCAAGCATGCAGACGCCAGCCGATTCGATCCCGGTCGCAACAACACCAAAGGGTGGTTGGGGCGAGACCTGGCCAGCACCGGTGCTCGCAGCATGTGATGAACCGCTTGCCGACGAGGTCCCCGATCTACGAGGTGTGTGGAAAGTTGTCGACGGCCCGTTTCTTGGTCATATCGAACGGATTGAACAAGCGGGATGGCGTGTGGTGATCACTGCCACCGGAGTCATTCATGACATGGTTGCCGACGGCACGCTTGAACGAGGCGTGAACGATGTCGACCCGACCGGGGGCGCCGTGTCGGTTGCGGCCCGCTTCAAAGACAGCAGACTTGACCTCTTTCCGAACAACATGCGTCGTGCGGTGGTCACGCGATACCTCGACGGAGACGAGATGGTCTGGCGGTACGGGCCGTATCGAAATCGATTGCGTCGACTCGAGGTACCGACCGATGGTGTGCTGGCTGATCTCTCGAAGGAGGCTGTCGATGACTGAGCATGATCCTCGTCGCACCGACCGAGTTCGCTACGGCACGATCGATCATGAATACGGGCTCAAGCTTGCGACTATCGAGCCGGGTGATGACGGTCCCATCTGGATGATCAATCTCATGAAATACCGAGAGGTTGCTGAGTATGGCGACGGCTCGGCAAGCATCTCTGGACGTGAGGCAGATGACCGCTACATGCCGGTTGAATCACTTGACGCAGTCGGCGCAAAAATTGTGTTCCTCGCCGATGTCGAAGATGTGCTCCTAGGTGACGGAGTGATATGGGACCGTGTCGCTGTGGTGAAGTACCCGACGAGACGATCGTTCATCGAGATGCAATCCCGCCCTGATTTTCGACGCCAACATGTTCATAAAGATGCGGGTATGCAACAAACCATCGTCATCGGTGGTGTCCCTTTGTCGATCCCGACTATTACCGATGCACCCGCAGCTGCTCAGTGGTCTGAGGTTCCGCATCCACCGACTGACGATGACGGACCTGTTGTAGTCGTTCACGTCTTGCAGTTCCACGATGTTGATAACGCAGCGAATACCCCGCCGGAGATGCAGGTGTACCAATCTGCCGCTGCACAGGTTGCTCTTCAGCACGGGCTGCGAGTTTCGGGGTGGTTCTCGGCTGAGGGGACCATCGTTGGTGACAGGAGACCTTGGCATCAGATTCGGTTCCACACCTTCCCAAGTCGCCGAGCGTTCCTCGAAGTCGTGCAAGACCCCAATCGGCTTGCGCATCAGCAGGAATTCCGCGAGGCCGCAATTTCTGACACCTACACCATGATTCTCAGAGCATCGATTGATGATCTCGCTTCAAGTGTCGACCGACCCTGAGGTCGAGATCAGCCAAACAGCTCAAATGCACGGCAGGTAGTCTCATTAGCGATGTTTGATTCGCTTTCCAGCCGTCTAGACGGAATTGCCAAGCGACTCCGTGGCAAGGGTCGTCTTACCGAAGCCGATGTCGACGAGGTCATGAGTGAAATTCGTGCGGCTCTGCTCGAGGCTGACGTCAATGTTCAGGTGGTTCGAGCAGTTACCAACCGCATCCGTGAACATGCGATTGGGGCAACAAAGTCGAAAGCGCTCGATCCCGGCCAACAGGTCATCAAGGCAGTGCACGATGAACTCATCCGCATCCTTGGCGGCGAAGCCTTGCGTATCGGGTATGCCGCAAAGCCCCCAACGGTGGTGCTTATGGCCGGCCTGCAAGGCTCGGGTAAGACGACGAACTCAGCCAAACTTGCATCGTGGTTTAAGTCGCAGGGTCACCAGCCGTTGCTCGTCGGTGCCGACCTCCAACGTCCTGCTGCAGTAGAGCAGTTACGTACCCTTGGAGCGCAGATCGATGTTCCGGTCTGGTCGCAGCCGACGAATCCGGTCCAGGTTGCCGCCGACGGTCTTGAAGAAGCGCGTCGCTTAGGTAGAGATGTGTTGATCGTCGATACCGCTGGCCGTTTATCAATCGACACCGAACTCATGCAGCAGGTTCGAGAGATCTCTGAGGCAGTTTCGCCCGACTACACCTTCCTCGTGATCGACGCGATGACCGGTCAAGACGCAGTGCAGACCGCATTGGCATTCCATGAGACCTTGGCTATCGACGGTGTCATCATGTCGAAGCTTGACGGTGATGCTCGTGGTGGAGCGGCACTGTCGGTGAAGGAAGTCATCGGCCGTCCGATCGCGTTTGCATCGACCGGTGAACGCATCGACGCATTTGAACAATTCCACCCCGACCGAATGGCAGGACGAATTCTCGGCATGGGTGACATGCTCACTCTCATCGAACAGGCTGAACAGGCCTTCGAGAAAGAACAGGCCGAGGAGGCAGCTGCTCGGTTGATGGGTGGCCAGTTCACCTTTGACGACTTTTTAGAGCAGATGCAGGCTCTGAAGAAAATGGGCCCACTTTCCGGGGTGCTTGGGATGATGCCGGGAATGCCCAAAGAGTTGAAGAATGCCGAAATTGGTGACGATGATCTCAAGCCGGTTGAAGCGATCATTTTCTCGATGACTCGTGAAGAGCGTGCACGGCCAGAAATCATCAACGGCAGCCGCCGGGCTCGAATTGCGACCGGGTCAGGTACGTCGGTCGCTGAAGTCAATCGACTTGTGAAGCAGTTCTCGGAAATGCAGAAGATGATGAAGAAAATGGGGGGCGGAGGTATGGCTGGCGGCCGGAAAGCTCGGCGCGCAGCGAAAGGCATGAAAGGGAACCCATTTGCTGGAGGGGGTATGCCAGATATGGGTGATCTTGAGTCAATGTTGGGCGGCGGCCAATTTCCCGACTCCAATCCGTTCGGAGATCTCGGAAAGCGTTGAGCTGAGGCGCGGTTGCACTCGTTTGGAGCGAACGGTGGGTATCGGCGCTGGGCACCGATAGCCTACGAGGGTTCCTCATTGCCTCAGGAGACGGTTTAGACATGGCAGTAAAGTTGCGCCTCACTCGCATCGGAAAGAAAAAGCAGCCGCAGTACCGCATTGTTGCGGCTGACGCCCGTTCGCCTCGCGACGGCCGCTTCATTGAGATACTCGGTCATTACGACCCTCGGCAGGACCCTTCAGTGCTCACGGTCGACAATGACAAGGCGGTGAAGTGGCTTTCCGAAGGCGCGCAGCCAACCGAGCGTGTTTCAAAGCTTCTAGAAATTTCAGGAGCGATGGAACAGTTCAACTCATCAAAGGCTGGGTGAGCTGAGCCATGTCAGCACCAACCGCCGCAGCAGTTCTTGAGCACGTTGTGCGCTCAATCGTTGACCAACCTGACGCGGTAAGCGTTGAGGTGACTGAAGATGGCGACCGCACCCGTCTTGATGTTCGAGTCGGCGACGGAGACCTCGGACGCGTCATCGGCCGGCGGGGTCGCACCGCGGCAAGTATTCGCACGGTGACCCGGGCAGCGGCCGCAAAAGACGGCGTCGAAGTCAACATCGAATTCCTCGACGACTGATCGTCGTCGCTCGGACAGGAGTCAACGATGGCTGACTCAAACCTTTTGGAGATTGGCCGTCTAGGTCGTGCCCATGGAATCCGTGGAGAGATCTTTGTGTCATTGTCCTCCGACCGCATTGAGCGTGTCGCTGAAGGGTCAGCTCTTGAGACCGAGGGGGAGTGGCTCACGGTTGTGTCCTCACGTCGTTCTGGTAACCGATTCATCGTTCGTTTCGCAGAAATTGATTCTCGTAATGATGCCGAGCGCATGACAGGTCGAGTTCTGCGGGCTCAACCCCTCGACGACCCCGATGCTCTCTGGGTGCACGAAATGATTGGTACGCAAGTTGTCGATGTTGGTGGTCGGGAGTGGGGGAGATGCGTCGCCGTCATTGCGAACCCGGCTTCAGATCTTCTCGAGCTCGACTCGGGGGCTCTCGTTCCTTCGGTGTTTGTCGTGGAATCGAACTCGAAGACCATTGTGATCGACCCGCCCGATGGGCTGTTCGAGCTTGTGTCAGATGACGGGGAACTGTAATGAGAATCGATGTCTTCACGCTGTTTCCGTCAATGGTTGACGGGTTTACCAGTCAGAGTTTGCTGGGCAAGGCACGAGAATCAGGTGTCGTCGAAGTGCGGTGCCATGATCCCCGTGATCATGCGACCGATAGTCATCGGACGGTCGATGATGCTCCGTTTGGTGGGGGTGCCGGGATGCTGATGCGGCCTGAGCCAATTTTCGCTGCGGTTGAGGAGGCTGACCCACCACGCCCCTTACTGCTGTTGTCTCCGGGTGGTCGAACATTCGATCAGCGATTCGCCTCTGAACTTAGCGAACTTGAGGGGTTCAGTCTGCTGTGCGGCCGGTATGAGGGTGTTGATCATCGAGTCCGAGAGCATCTTGTTGATGATGAAATCAGCGTCGGCGATGTGGTGCTTGCTGGAGGTGAGGTTGCAGCGTGCCTCGTCATTGAGGCGGTGACCAGACTGCTGCCGGGTGTAATGGGCAATGAGGTTGGGCCGTTGACGGAAAGTTTTGGTGAGGGAAGGCTTCTCGAGGAGCCACAGTTCACTCGGCCAGCAGATTTTCGTGGATGGGAAGTCCCCGAGGTACTGAGAAGTGGAAATCATGCGCTGATCGAGCGGTGGCGGCGGGCTCAAGCCTTGCACCGAACGATTCAGCACCGGCCAGACCTCATTGAGGCACTCGGTGGCCTTTCCGTAGATGACGCCCGCTTGTTGGAAGAGTTCCCACCCATCCCGTATCCTTTATCGGTCGACCCAGATTGAGCTGGGCCGCCTCGAAAGATCAGGAAGACTCATGAAGACCACCGATTTCATCGATCAGGACTCGTTGCGCACGGATATCCCGGAATTTGGACCAGGAGACGAGCTCAAGGTGCATGTTCGTGTCGTTGAGGGTGGTAAAGAACGTGTCCAGATTTTCCAAGGCAACGTCATCTCAATTCGTGGTGGTGGCCTTCAAGAGACCTACACCGTTCGCAAGTTGAGCTACGGCGTGGGTGTCGAACGAACATTCCCAATGCACACACCGACCGTTGCCAAGGTTGAGGTCGTGAAGCGCGGTGACGTTCGCCGTGCGAAGTTGTATTACCTCCGCGATCGCGTAGGTAAGGCAGCTCGCGTTCGCGAGAAGCGCGAATTCTGAGTTCTCCGCTCCCCGTTTAGAACGGTGCCAACGGACCATAGCGGCCCTGCCGGTGGACAAGGTGGTCGCTTGTGGCGGATTCGTATCGGAGGGGCGTACTTGCTGAGCGGCGCTTTGCGCTGAACTATCAGCGATGTGGTTTGTCGTGCTCGATCGTAACTGGCGTGGTCGGGCCGGAGAACTTGATCTCAACGTTGCGACAGCCTCGACCCTTGTGATCGTCGAGGCGAAGTGGAGACGCTCGGCGCAATTTGATGGATCGGCCGCTGTGGACACCGAAACGAAACAGTCACAGACGCAAGCAGCAACGCCGATCTTGCTGGCAGATCACCTTCAGTCGTCTCAACGCGATGACGTCGCAGTGAGGTTTGACGTTGCAGCGGTCATCGGGGGAGAGATCAACATTCTTAGCCAGCGTTCTGAGGGGTAATTAACCAAAAATGCCCCAGATGAGCAATGCCCCGGCGATGAGCAGCCCGCTCGCAACGAAGAGATAGTCGCTGGGGCGTGCCGAGAACTTTCGGTAAGGGTTAAATCCCATCTGATCAGTATGGCGGTGAACGAGTTGATGATGCACCGGCCATTACCGTGGGCTTGTGTTCGAGCGAGACCGACGACTCTTATTGCGATGGGTACTGCTCGCAACAAGCGTGTTCGTTGCAGTGCATTCACCGACTGCCATTGCTCAAGATATCGATAGCGAGTCTGATGGTGGAGCCGTCGTCGTGAATGAAACGGAGACGGTGGCGTCACTTCCGCTAGTTGAGGTGCCTGTTGGGTGCGAGCCGTGGCATCTTGCGGATGTGGTCTTCGTCGGAACAGTCGCTGCTCGAGATGCAAAAACCGTTCGTTTCGCCATGATCACGATTCGATCAGGTGATGCCTCTTTGGTGACGGAGGTTGGCACCATCGATATCCGCTTTGGGTATGACGCGCAATACGTGAACGAGGGCGAGACCTATCTGGTTGGTGCCTATCAGCATCCAGACATTGGGATTTTGTCATCGAAGTTGACAGAGTCCCCTGTCGATTTTGCAGGCGATGAGATCGTCGGAGTTTCAGAAAACGATGTTGTCTGCCCTGAGCCTGAGGACCCGATCATGACATTGAATGTCGATGGAACATCGGTCGACTTTTCGATCATCGATCCAATGTTGTCTGAGCGATCAAATATTGCGGCTGCGCTCTTGGTTCCGTTCACGATTGTGATGGGGGTGATCTTCTTGCTGGCGATGTTGCGGCTCTCGTCACAAAGTTTGTTTGCAAGTTTGAGGGATTTAGGTCGCCCAGAGCGTCGTCGACCCAGTTAACCAGAGTGTGTCCGCGTACTAACTAGCTGCTGCGTTTGCGAGTGCGCGCAACTCTGAAACGGCAGCAGTTAGCCCATCTGGATGCCGGTAAAGAGCGGTTCCAGCGATGAGAACGTTTGCTCCCGCCGCCGCAGCACCAGCAATTGTCGTGGGGCCGATGCCCCCATCAACTTCGAGGTGAATCTCGTCTCCACGGTCAGAATCTTCAATCATCTGTCTGACTTCGCGAATTTTTGGTTCCATGGTTGCGATGTACTTTTGGCCGCCGAATCCCGGGTTTACCGTCATCACCAACACGAGATCAACGAGGCCAAGCACGTGCTCCACGGCGGCGGCTGGTGTCGCTGGGTTGAGCGCAACGGCTGCGGTAGCCCCAAGGTCGTTGATGTGGTCGAGGGTGCGGTGGAGATGCGAACATGCCTCTGCATGAACAATGAGTCGTGAGCAACCGGCCTCGACATACCGGTTGGCAAGTTCGTCCGGGTTCAGCACCATCAAATGAGCTTCGAACGGTACCGACGTATGGGCCCGTGCCGATGCGATGACATCTGGCCCAAAGGTGAGATTCGGTACGAATTGACCGTCCATAACATCCCACTGAATGAGATCAACGCCAGCCTGATCGAGTGCCGCAACTTCCTCACCGAGGCGCGAAAAATCTGCCGGGAGAACTGACGGTGAGATGAGTATCGGGCGTGCCACGCACTGAACCCTAGTTGGGAGATCGCGCTCACCTACGTTGTGAGGATGCCTGATGACTCGCCGCACCTGCATTCCGGAGTTCCGATCGAGCGCGTCGTTGCAGGTGGTGAGGGCCTCGGTCGACTTTCAGATGGACGCGTCGTGTTTGTGAGAGGAGGCATTCCAGGTGATCTCGCAACGATTGAGGTGGTGGATGAACGGCGTGACTGGGCGCGAGCCGTTATCACGAGCGTCGAGGCCGGATCGACGAAACGGGGCACACCGACATGTCCCGCTCGCGGTGCTGGTTGTGGGGGGTGTGACTGGGCAGAAATTCTTCCTCAACACCATCTCGAGCTTAAAGCAGGCATTGTCGTCGAGGCGCTTCGCCGAACGGCGAAAATGGACCGCAAACCAGAGATCGGCGCGTCGGTGACTCGCAACAATTACCGCTCCAGTGTTCGGGTCATCGGAACCGCAGATCATCGGGCGGGGTTTCGAAGGGCTGCCGAAGATACGAGTATTCCGGCGGATCGTTGCGAGATAGCGGTTCCGGTGCTTGCTGAAATGATCGAATCGATCACGGTCGACCCCGGTCTTGAAGTCACTCTTCGGGCGTCGGTTGCGACCGGAGAGGTCACAGCACGATGGGATGATCGACTTGGCAACGTCGATGGGCTCCCCGCAAGTGTTCACATCGGTCCTGACGCTTCACTGATCGAGCAGGTTGCCGGCGTTGATCTTCTGGTGAGTGCTGGATCGTTCTTTCAGAGTGGCCCGCAAGCCGCCGACCTCCTTGTGGATGCAGTATCTCGCCATGCCCCCGAACTCGCCTCAGCGAGAGCGGTTGTCGATGCATACGGCGGCATCGGCCTGTTCGCAGCAACTGCAGTGCCACCCGAAGTCGATGTGTGGGTCGTTGAAACCTCGCGTGCTGCGCTCGCCGATGCACGTATTAATTTGGATGGACGCGGAGGTCGCTCTGAATTTGCGCAGGGCGAGTTCGGGCGGTGGCGTCCGGTGCGTGGCGACCTTAGGCCCGAGGTGGTGATTGCTGATCCGGCCCGCTCGGGTCTGGGACGACCGGGCGTCTCGGCGGTCGTGAGAGCTCAACCGGAAGTGTTGGTATTGGTGAGTTGCGATCCGGTTTCGTTCGCCCGAGACACTGCATTGCTGGAAAAAGAGGGTTTCCGATTGGAACGTTGTGAGGCGCTTGACCTGTTTCCCGGCACTCATCATGTCGAAGTTGTCTCGAGGTTCGTTCGCACTGGCACACTGGCACCGTGAATCCGCAGGTAGCCAAGATGTTTGATGTCCGTGTGAGCGATGAAGTTGCGACCGCTCTCGCGGAAGGTCGAGCAGTTGTTGCGATGGAGTCAACAATCTTCTCTCACCTGGGCCTACCTTCTCCCTCCAATGAAGAAGCGTTGAGTCGGTGTGAACGAGCGGTTCGAGCGGTTGGGGCAGTCCCTGCAGTGACCGCAGTATTCAACGGTGCTGCTCATGTCGGGACTTCACAGACCGACCGCGAGAGGGTTTGCGGACCGGCAAAGAAGATGGCGGAGAGAGATATCCCGGTTGCCATCGCCCAAGGGTGGAACTTTGGGGCGACGACCGTGTCGGCGGCGCTCACGCTTGCCGAGCGCGCAGGAATTCGCGTTTTTGCCACTGGAGGAATTGGTGGAGTGCACCGAGGGTCTGAACTTACCGGGGATATCAGCGCAGACCTTGAGGCTATTGCTCGTCGCGCCGTTGTCACGGTGTCAGCAGGAGCGAAAGCGTTTCTCGACCTCGCCCGAACACTTGAGTATCTCGAAACTGCGGGAGTGCCTGTCTTGGGTTGGCAGACCGATGAATTCCCTGCCTTCTACACAAGAACGTCAGGTCTCAACGTTCCGCATCGGGTGGAGACGGCTGAGGTTGTGGCTGCTGCATTCCACAACCGAACCAGGGCCGACCAAGGGGTGTTGCTTGCAGTCCCGATTCCTGAAGCTGATTCGCTTGATGCTGAGCGGCTTGATGCTGCGCTTGCTTCAGCGTTAGAGGAATGCGAGGCGCAAGGGATCCGGGGCGCTGCGATCACCCCATTTGTGCTTGAGCGAATTGCGGCTGGAACCGACGGTGACAGCCTCCCGGCCAACCTTGCGCTCGCTGAGCACAACGCTGAGGTTGCTGCGCAGGTCGCAGTCGCTATCGCTCAATTCTGCTGAACAGCTTCGGCGCTGGCATGCGTGCTCTCATTCGCTGAAGCGAGGCTGAGTCTGCGATCATCAAAGGCGTATGAGCACCGGTGTTGACCTCTTCCTCTCAGACTCAATTCTCCCTGACGATGCTGAACTTACGCCGCTTCACGAGCGCGAATATCGAGTGAGGTCGTACCGTCTGAATCCAGATCGTGTGCTGATACGGGGCGCCATTCGCGATCAGAAACCACCGGGGCTCTACATTTCCCACGACCCTGATCCCATCACGGTCCATCACATGGTGGTTGATCTCGAGGTCTCGTTTCCGAGTCTCGAGATTGAGCGCGCAGAGGTGACCTTCAATACGTTCCCCCATACAACGTGCTCAGTGATCACCGACCACTATAAGAAACTTGAGGGCCTCTCAATTGCGAGGGGGTTCTCCAATAAAGTGCGCGAACTATTTGGCGGGCCACGAGGCTGCACCCACACCACTGCTTTGCTTCTTGCCATGGGTCCAGTAGCGGTGCAGTGTTCATGGTCGATGCGAACATTCGAGATTCCTGATTCTGACGAACCCGAACTGAAGTTGGGTTTCAACCGAGAGCCCGATGATGACTCGTGGAAGATGAACACGAATACCTGTCATGAATGGGCAGAAGATGGTCCGGCATATGCAAGAGCTGCATCCGGCCTGTCGTGGGGTGTGCCAGTGTTTATGCGTGAGCGTGCAGAAAAGTTTGGAATTGAGGTGGGGGATCCGCAGTGACTGGTCATGATCCATTTGGCTTACGATCGCTGACGGTTGACCAACTTCGGTCAACTCCGGGAGTGAAGTGGCAGCAGCATCCTGATCGGCTTGCGGCATGGGTCGCCGACATGGATTTTCCGATGGCGCCGGCGATTACTGATCGCCTGCAGTCAATTATCGATTGCGGAATGGCGGGGTATCAGCAGTGGGGTACCGGTGCGTCGCCAGCTGGTCGTGTCTTCGTTGATCGGATGGCCTCAAAATACGGGTGGAGTATCGACGTAGACCGGGTGCACGACCTGGCTGACGTGCTGCAGGGCGTTCGGCTTGCAATCGGCATGCTCACTGAGCCCGGCGATGCAATCGCATTGCACACCCCGGCGTATCATCCGTTTTTGCAGTCGTTGACCGACATGGATCGACGACTTGTTCATGCACCCTTCGATGTTGATGAACTGCGAACGGTGATTGCGTTGGAGAAGCCGGTAGCACTGTTGTTGTGTCATCCACAGAATCCCACCGGGCACGTGTTTGATCGCCAGCAGCTCGAGGCGATTGCGGAGATTGTTGAAGAATTCGATCTCATCGTCATCTCCGATGAAATCCACTCAGATCTCGTTTACGGGCCAAAGACCCACATTCCATTCGCATCGTTGAGCCCGGCAGTCGAGTCTCGAACCGTCACAGTAACGTCGACATCGAAGGCGTTCAATTTGGCTAGTCTCCGCTGGGCGGTGATGCATGTCGGCATCGAGCGCTTCGACGTCATGGTTCGGAGTTATCCGAGGCATTGGTTTGGCTCGCCAAACCTGTTCGGGGTGGAGGCGGCGGTTGCGGCGTGGACCGACGGTGATGAGTGGCTGGCAGCGGTGATGGATGTACTCGACGAGAACCGACACCGGTTGGCTGAGTTGGTTGAGGCGTATTTGCCAGGAGTCAAATATCAGATTCCGAGTGCGACCTATCTCGCATGGATCGATTGTTCCGTGCTTGGCGAAGGTGACGGCCCGTTCGAACTCTTTCAGTCCCGCGGGGTTGAACTGAGCCCAGGTATGCAATTCGGGGCAAACGGTTCGGGTCATGTTCGCCTCAATTTTGCGACGAGCCCTGCAGTGGTTGAGCAAATCGTCGCAACGATGGCAAGCACCTGAGCTGCTCAACTGCGCCACCGATTTGCACCGGAATGCAGATCTGCAAACCTGAAAGACATCAAGTGAGGCCGTTTTTACCTAACTAGATATGTTTAGGGATGTGGTGCGGCGCACCCGGTTGGTCTTCACGGCCTTCCCAGAGTGTTTGCGATCGTTTCCTCCTGCGCCGAATGACACAGTTCTCGTGAAGAAGTTGCCATCGAATGGTCCGCCCCCTGGGATTCGAACCCAGAACCAATGGATTAAGAGTCCACTGCTCTGCCGTTGAGCTAGAGGCGGTAAAAGCCCGGGCAGTGTAGGCAGCGTTAGGCCGATGCCCAACTGCCCGGGAACTGGGGTGAGCGAGGGGACTTGAACCCCCGGCCTTCAGGGCCACAACCTGACGCTCTAACCACCTGAGCTACGCCCACCATGCGTTCATCAGTCTGCCAGGAAGATTGCCAATCGCCACACTCTGAAAGAACACTCATCGATCGATCTCTTGCCGCCTCACCGAGGTGGTGTCGATGCGGTCTGACCAGCCTTGTTCTGCGAAACTATGGAGGTGAGTTCAAAAGACGCAACAGTTCTTGATTCAACTATTGATGCATTTCTCGCAAAGAATGATCCGAAGGCGATGGACAACATTGCCTTCCGGGGCGCACGCTTCGATCATGGTCTTGCCTGGGTGCACTTTCCAGAGGGCAACGGAGGTCTCGGTCTGCGCCCTGACCTCAACCGGGTGGTTGAGCGTCGCATGCGTGAGGCCGGGGCAGAGCCGGCCGACCCGACGTCGTTCTTCATGGCTCTTGCCGGTCCAACGATTTTGACCCACGGTTCCGAAGAACAGTGTGAACGTTTTCTTCGCCCGATGTTCACTGGTGAGGAGAAATGGTGCCAGTTGTTCTCAGAGCCAGGAGCCGGATCAGACTTCGCCGGTCTTGCGTCTCGTGCGGTCCGTGACGGCGAAGAGTGGATCGTCAACGGCCAAAAGGTGTGGAACACGCTTGCGCACCTCGCTGATTGGGGAATGCTCGTTACCCGAACCGATCCTGAGGCACCGAAGCACAAGGGCATGACCTATTTTGCAATCGATATGCACTCTGATGGTGTCGAGGTTCGACCACTCCGGCAGATCACAGGAGAAGCTGAGTTCAACGAGGTCTATTTCACCGATGCCCGCATCCCTGACGATCAGCGCATCGGTGCTGAAGGCGAAGGTTGGCGTGCTGCTCTCACAACATTGATGAACGAGCGCACAGCAATTGGTGGTGGATCAGCAGGTGGCGGCAAACCGCAAAAAGGCGCAGCTGCGAATGATGCAGTCAAGATTTGGAACTCACTCGACGAGTCCGAGAGGAGCAATGTTCGTCGTGATCGCCTCATGCAGTTGTGGGTTCGTGCCGAAGTTGGCCGTTTGACGAATGTCCGCGCGGCAGAAGCTGCAAAGGTGGGCAACCCTGGCCCAGAGGGTTCAGTCTCGAAACTTGAGTTCGCAAACCTCAACAAAGAGCTCTACGACTTCTGTATCGACCTGTTGGGACCCGCCGGACTCATTGACTATGACTACACCTTCCGTCGGCCGACCGAACTTGACTCAACTGGCGCAAGCAAGAGTGCTCAGTATGCGTTCTTGCGGGTGCGGGCGAATTCGATCGAGGGCGGTACGTCTGAGATCTTGAAGAACATCATTGGCGAGCAGGTACTCGGCCTTCCAGGTGAGCCACGTGTTGATAAAGAACTTCCGTGGTCAAAGGTGCCTCGAAGCTAAGTTTGCGACAGGTGGGGTCGCAAGCCTCTGATACGTTCTCAATAACACGTGGCAGCGAGTTGATCGCTCGCTTGACATCACAAGGGGAAATGTTCATGGCGTCGTCAGACCAATCTGCGTTGGCCGCACGAGCGAGAGAGATCACTGATCGAGAGATGGTGATCTATTCAGATCGCACGTTGGGCTCGCAGCGTGCCACCGACCGAACCCGGGAGGTTATGCCAGCAGGTGTGCCCTCGAGTTTCCAGGCGTACGACCCGCACCCGATTGTCGTGTCGCATGCTGCAGGTAGCCGCATGATCGATGTCGACGACAACGAATACATCGATTACGACATGGGTTTCGGTGCTCTGTTCGCCGGGCATATGAACCCTCATGTGCGCCGGGCTGTCGAAGAGCAACTTGACTCGGGCACGCTGTACGTCACTCCGTGTGAGCTCAACGGTGAAGTCGGCGAGCTGCTGGCTGAGCGATATGGGTTTCCCATGTGGCGTCCAACGAATTCAGGAACTGAAGCCACGATGGATGCAATTCGACTCGCTCGTGGTGTTACAGGTCGAGACAAAATCGTAAAGGTCGAAGGCGGGTATCACGGCCACCACGACGAAGTAATGATTTCAAACAAGCCGTCTCTTGATGAGGCGGGGCCTGCACATGCGCCACACTCCGTGCCGCAGTCTGGCGGGATTCCTCACGCTGTTGTCGAAGATGTGAGGGTTGTTCCGTTCAACGATCCTGATGCTCTCGAATGCGCACTCGCCCCAGGTGATGTCGCCTGTTTCATTGTTGAGCCAGTGATGGAGAACATCGGGATTTGCCTTCCCTGCGACGGCTATCTCGAAAAGGTTCGCGACATCACTGAACGTCATAGAACGCTGTTGATTTTTGATGAGGTGAAAACTGGGATCACTGCTGGGTTCGGCGGAGCCACAAACCAACTCGGGGTTCGTCCTGATCTCATTACGCTGGCGAAGTCAATTGGCGGAGGTTTCCCGGTTGGAGCGTTTGGTGGCAAGGCTGAATACATGAATCACATCACCGACGGCTCCGTGCTGCACCTCGGGACGTACAACGGCAATCCCCTGGTCATGGCTGCGGTCAAGGCAACGCTGGCCGAGGCGTGCACCAAGGAAATTGTTGAAGCGACCGTTGAGCGAAACACACGGCTCGTTCAGGCGTGCCAGGCGATCATCGATTCATCTGGTATCCCGGCTCACACGGTGCAGTTTGGTGCAAAGGGTTGCATCACGTGGTCAACGCAGCCCGTG
>Ga0160423_10000368_pt1 | contig 36237 bp, 32 predicted proteins | sample CRUFie14St8metaG_FD_108191 | JGI IMG/M metagenome (GOLD analysis project Ga0160423, IMG submission 108191) | Marine microbial communities from the Costa Rica Dome - CRUD Field 142mm St8 metaG | ecosystem: Environmental > Aquatic > Marine > Oceanic > Photic zone | place: Costa Rica: the Eastern...
AAAGAAAATTTTTAGTATCTTGCACTATTCAATTTTAGCTTTGAAAATAAAAAATTCGTTTCCTTATTAAGTATTAAAGTGACAAAAATAATACTGATATATCCTGCTATTAAATGCTTTGGATACTCTGTGATTCCATCAAAAAATAAGTGAGGAGCTAAAAATAATACTGGAACTGTTATTAACAACAACTTTTCTACATTCATTTTTTTGTATGCTAATAATATAGAAGCAAGTAAGACAACAATTAATAAATACTGTAAAAATAAAAATCTTAAACTTACATAACTTCTAATCACATCATTTGAGTAGTCCCCAATTATTATTTGTAAATTATTAATTAATGAAGGTAAAAGATTATTGATATCTATTCTTATATTTGACTCAGCATCTATAGATCTAACCCAGAGTTGAAAACTGTTTCCAAAATATAAGTTGTGTAAAAGTGGCAAAAATAAAATAGAAAGCAATATATAAAGATCTTTGATTTTTACTAAATTTTTTCTATGAAATAAAACTAAAAATAAAAACATTGCAGGTAAATAATTTAATCTTATTAAAACAATCAATCCTGACAGAAAGAAGATAGTTTTACTATGTTTTTGACTTTGAGAATAAGCTAAAAACAAAATTGTTATAAATGGCCATGCAAAAGTTTCACTAAGAGATTCAGAGACTAACAGAACAGTAGGGCTACTGACTAGGTACGCTAGACCCAAAAAGATAATTAAATTTACTTCCAAGCTATGAAACTTATTTTTCATCATCAACAAGCAAAAATATAAAATAGATAAAATAAGTATTTTTTGCAAAATGTCATTTTCACCAAATATATTTTTTAAAATATACAATAAATACCTTGACCCAGGTTGTGATGTGAACAAATCTTCACCACCTTGAAGATTGCCAGTAACAAAGATATCACGAGCATGTGATTCGTACCTTAAACCATCTGTACCTCCGCGTTGGTAAATTGTATTTGAAAGAGGAAAAAATTTAAATATTGAAAGACTGCTGATTATAAATGAAAATAGAAAGTCATTGATTTTATTGAAGTAGGACCTTGGAATAATTAAGTAGATAAAAATTAATACAAAAATCCCAATCGTACTTATAGAGATTTTTGTTTGATGAACAAATATTGATAAAAAGAGTAATAAGTAACTAACATTGTTGAAAGTTTTTCTTACATCTCTAAATACGCAAATGTAAATAAAAAGTAGATAAAGTATTAACTCAACAAAAACTAGTATCTCAAAATTATCAACTAAACGAATTAAATTACCTGATTCATCAGTCATAACTAAAGTTGCATAGCTATAACCAGGCAAAGTAGTATTTGTAGCAAAACTTTTAAATTTGTATTTAATATTTATGTCTTTAGAACTGTCAACTACAACAAGTTCTTGAGACAGAAAATTATACGAACTATCGTTAAATATTTCTTTATCATCTTGGTAAATTGTTAACTCACCAGAATACTTTATATTAATTGTTGAGTAATTAAGTTTTGAATTCTCAATGTAGTAGTTTGCTTCAATAGGGAACCATAGTTGTGATTGTTCATATTCTCTAAAGTAGTTGTATTTTTTATCATTGATAAAACCTAAGTTCCAAGATGTATTTTGAATACTTTGGTTATTATCGAACATTGAAAAATTATTAATCTCAACAATTTTTTCACTATATAAATCTAAATTATTATATGGTTCGTTAAAGGAGGATTTGCAATTAGACTCACTTACTTTAAACTGTGAACTTTGAGCACCTTCAATATTATTATCATCAAAACAAACATAGCTGTTTGAACTAAAAACTAAAAATAGTACTAATTTAAAAAGACAAAATAGAAGTGGAGGAAGAAAATTGTTTTTTATAAATTTTTTGAAATTTAAAAGAACAATTACTAGTAATAAGAGACTTATATAATTCAAAGGAAAAGAATTAAAAATGTACTCTGTTGGTGATGATATCAGAAAAAATAAAACAATAAAAAAAGAGTTAATATATTTCATCAACTATAAAATGAGGCCTACCCTTAGTTTCATTGTAAATTAATCCAACATATTCACTCAATATTGCAATTGCGGTAAACAAGAAACCAATTAATAGCAATAGAATACCAACTACTGTTCCAAATCCATCAAATGGCACACCGAACCTTAGCCATCTAAAGATTTGGACTCCCAAAACAATTATTGATGATGCAGATAAGAATAAAGCAAAGAAGGTGCTTATTCGAAGCGGAGTTAAAGAAAATGCAAAGATTCCTCGCAACGCAAAACCTAAAACAGGGAGTGTTGCTGCATGTGACTTTCCACTAAATCTTGCATTCCTTTCAAATTCTAATCCAGTTGATTTAAAACCTACCCATGAAAAAAATCCTCTATAAAATCTATTAAACTCTCTAAGTGACTTCACTGCTTTAATAACTTTTATGTCTACAAGCCTGTAATCACTTACACCTTTTGGTATTTGACCGTTTGATAATTTATTAATTAGAAAATAGAAAAATTTAGAATTCAACCTCCTTATTGGTGACTTGCCTGGCCTAGATTTAACAATTCCATAAACATGATCGTACCCTTCTTCCCAAAGTTTTATAAAGTCGGGAATAATAGCGGGATCATCTTGGAGGTTTGCAGTCATGATAATTGCTGCATCTGCGTCAACTTGTTCAATTCCTGCAGCAATTCCACCATCCATCTTAAAATTTCTTGATAATTTAACTATCTGAATACGATCATGTATTTTTTGTAAAGACCTTAATTTATCAAAAGTGTTATCAGTGCTCCCATTTTCTACAAAAATAATTTTATAATCATAATCTACTAACTCATTAAAAGCAGAACCTATACGACGCGTTAACTCTTCAACATTTCCCTCTTCATTGTATGTAGGAATAACGACTGATATATTTTTCATAATTTCAAAAACTCTTTATACCAAGCAATAGTTCTTTTAAGCCCTTCATCTAAGTTTACTTTTGCAACGACATTTAAGTCCTTCTTAATCAAAGAAGAATCAAGGTATTGATTCGGTATTTCTTTCTCTGAAGTTATATCATAGGCAGGTTCAACATATTCTCCTTTAATTAATTCACAAATTTTTCTATAAACATAATTTACAGAAAAATTATCTGAGGAAGAAAAATTATAAGAAGAGTTTTCAAGGCTATTTTCGTACAGTTTTTTACCAGCTTCTATATAAGCCATCACTACGTCATCAACATGAACCCAATCTCTTACATTACTACCGTCAGACCTCAAGATAGGAACCTTATCTTCGAGAAGCCACTTAATTACTCCAGGAATAAGCCTCTCCCAATTTAGATCTCCACCACCATATATATTTCCACATCTCAAAGTAACTAAATTTTGTCCATAAGTTTTCTTGTATGTGTTAGCTAATAAATCAGTAATAGATTTAGATACTTCATAAGGAAATTCTCCTTTTAATTCAAAGTTTTCTTTGTAAGGTAAAATATCAGAAATGCCATAAGCCTTATCTGAAGATGCTATAACAATTGGTGAGTTATTGTTTCTACATATCTCTAACAAATTCCAGGTACCTTCTATATTCGATTTAAAAGTTTTGATAGGATTTTCAATTGCATCGCCAACTTGAGTTTGCGCGGCAAAATGATAAATAATATCAAATTTTTTAGATTTAATAAAATTATCTATTTCTTTAAATTTTGAAATATCAAGATAATTTACCTCAATTTGAGGAAAAAAATTTTCATAAGTTGAGGAGTAAGAATCTTCAATAGCTAGTGCTGTAAACTTGCAATCATTTGTTAGTAAATAATTTGAGAAATGACTACCAAGTAGTCCTGTAGCTCCAGTTACTAGGATTTTCTTTTTAAAAATTGACAATGTTTTATTCCCAAATTTTCCAAGGTGCTTGGCCTTCGTCCCAAATATTGTTCAATGATAAATTTTCCCTATATGTGTCCATAGGCTGAAAATATCCTTCATGTGAAAAAGAGTACAGATTTTTTGATTTTACAAGCTTTTTAAGAGGTTCTTCTTCAAAAATATCATTCTCATCTATGTAATCAAAAACCTCGTAATCTAGAACCATATATCCCATATTGATGCTTCCATCAGCTTGTGGCTTTTCCATAAAATTACTTACCTGTCTATTTGAACCTATTTCTACCATTCCAAACCTGGACGATGGTTTAGTCGTACTTATTGTGGCTATTCCATTATGAGATTTATGAAATTTTACAAGTTGATCGATGTTTATATCACTTAATCCATCTCCGTAAGTCATAATAAAAGACTCTCCTTCAGGGATGTATTTTTTAATTCTTCGGATTCTTTCTCCCGTCATGGATTCAACCCCTGTATTGGCAAGTGTTACATTCCAATTTGCTAAAGTTTGTGATTTGTGTATCTCAATTGAATTGAGTTTTGAAGTATTTATAGAAAAATCATTATGTTGAGTTTGAAAATCTAAGAAATAATTTTTAATAATTTCTCCTTTATAACCAAGACAAACAATAAAATCTGAATAATTATAATATTCAAAGATTTTCATAATATGCCAAATAATAGGATAGCTTCCAACTTCTACCATTGGTTTTGGTTTAAATTCAGTTTCTTCTCTCAATCTAGTTCCAAGACCACCAGCTAATAAAACAACTTTCATATGCTTATAATGATACTATCAATGGATCTTTTAAAAAGTAAACAAAATGTAGTTATTCTTGGAGCATCTGGCTGGATTGGTAAAAATTTTGTTGATTGTTTGTCTTATAACGACAATATAAATTTATGCCTCTATTCATCTAACAGGGGAAAAAATATTTTGTTTAAAGATGGTCGTAATTACAAAACAAACCCTTTAAACCAAATTATTGATTTAGAAGTTGATGATGTAGACGTATTAATAGATCTTGCATTTCCAACACAAGACAAAATAGAGAAACTAGGTGAAAAAAAATACTTAGAAACTATAAAGAGTTTAAGTTTGACAAAGGCACAATTTTTATCAAAATGGACCCCAAAAAATATTTTTGTAACTTCGTCCGGCGCTATATATTGGAATAAAAATAAAAAAAATTTATATTCTGAAGGTAAAATATTACAAGAAAAATTTTATCAAAAATATTCTGAAAACAATTGTTCAAAAGTACTCATAGTTCGAATATTTGGTCTATTAGCAAAACACTTTACTTTTGATAATAATTATGCTTTTACATCTTTTGTTAAACAGGCAAGAGAAGGAAAGGTTATAAAAGTCACATCGACTAAAAATGTTTTAAGGTCTTATATAACATTTTCTGATTTATTTCTGTTTTATAATGAATGGCTTAAATCCAGTAATACTACTTTTCAAGCTTTAGACGGATGTTCAGATGAAATAGAAATAAAAGAACTTGCAAAAATTGTTGCAGATTTTTACAACGTTAATGTTCAATCAAATAAAAAAAATGACGGTCATGATAAATACATCGGAGACCTAAATGTTTTTCAAGAATTTTTAAAACAAAAGAATTTAGAATCAAAAATCAATTCAGATAAAATAATAAATATATTAAGGGAATAATATTAACTAATGTCATCTAGAGATAAAATAATTAAGCTTGCAAAAAAGGTTTTTCAAGAGGAACATTCACCATCTCCTTTCATACCAGGTAAAACTCCTGTTCCAGTAAGTGGTAAAGTTTTAGACCATAAAGATTTGGAAAGTTTACTTGATGCATCATTAGATCTATGGCTTACTGAAGGAAGGTTTACAGATATTTTTGAAGAAAAGTTTTCAAAATTTTTAGGTGTAAAACACACAGTCCCCGTAAATTCTGGTTCTTCCGCTAACCTACTGGCTTTTTCTTCATTGACTTCTGAAAAATATGGAGATAAAAGAATTAAAAAAGGCGATGAGATTATTACTGTAGCTTCAGGCTTTCCAACTACTGTTAATCCTATTATCCAGAATGGGTGCATACCAGTATTTGTTGATTCAGAAAAACACACATACAACATAAATTTAGAAATGATGAAAGAGGCCTTAAGTCCTAGAACAAAAGCTGTAATGATTGCTCACACACTCGGCAATCCTTTTAATGTAAAAGAGGTCTTAGATTTTTGCAATGAAAACAATCTTTATCTAATTGAGGACTCCTGTGATGCTTTAGGTGCTAAATTTGAAGGTAAAAATGTTGGAACATTTGGAACATTTGGAACATTTAGTTTTTATCCTGCACACCACATAACAATGGGTGAAGGTGGGGCAATAGTTTCCAACAGTGGAGTAGATAAAAAAGTTCTTGAATCAATGCGTGATTGGGGCAGAGATTGCTGGTGCGCACCAGGAGTAAATGATACTTGTGGTAGGAGGTATGACTGGCAACTTGGGAACCTTCCTTATGCTTATGATCATAAGTATATTTATAGCAATATTGGTTACAATGTAAAATTGACTGACTTGCAGAGTGCGATTGGGGTAACTCAACTAGATAAACTTGAAAATTTTATAACTAAAAGAAATGATAATTGGTCTTATTTAAATAATGCATTTAAATCTTTTGAAGAATTTTTTTACCTTCCAAAAGCAACATTAGGATCTGAACCAAGTTGGTTTGGGTTTCCGCTAACAGTAAAGGAAGATGCACCATTTTCGCGTAGTGAAATAATTCAAGAGTTAGATGAAAATTTAATTGCTTCACGTTTTATTTTTGGAGGCAACCTTTTATGGCAACCAGCTTATCAAAATATTGACTATAGAGAAGTAGGAAAGTTGTCTAATTCTGACTTAATTGCATTATCTTCATTTTGGCTTGGAGTATTTCCTGGTCTTACAAATCAAATGTTAGATTTTGTTATTGAGGTATTCGATAAATTTATAAAAAAAAGAACTTGATTAATCTTTTTTTGATATAGGCTCAAACCCTTCTTCACCTGTTTCTATATCAAATCCTCTAGAAAGTATTTTTTCCTTCATCTTTGAATTACTTCCATAAGGAGTATCAAGTTGGTTAATCATTATTGGCTTATTCTTTTCAATATTTTTAGTAATTTTTTCACCTGCAACCAATTCTCTACAAGACAATTGTCCTTTTTGTAGTGGAATGGCCATAAAATAATCTTCATCTGTCAAGGTATCACCTTTTTTTAAATCTTTATTTGCATAAACACCTCTTACAAGTTTGTCTAAATACTCAACCTCTCTCTTTACAGGTATTCTTTTTTGCAATCCTGAGGCACCGCACATTTCTTTTGCTAAATGGTATGCAGTTAACCACTCATCTATTTGTTCTGGAAGTGAACAGTAGGGTGATACAGTATATTCTCCATCATCTATATCGATATGTCTCTCCCATGTTCTAGCACCTTTTGCGTAGCTTATAAACATAGAAGGAGCCCAAGAAGTCATTTCATGTGAAGAAAATCCAATTACATTATTTGGAAACCTATTTTTTAGAAAATCAATTTGATTAAGTTCTAATTCCCAATCTTCCGACGGATATAAAGATACGCAATGATTTAAAGCAAGTGGAATTTCTTTTTTCTTAAAAAAAGACACAATATCGTCTACATCTTTCAAAGAAGATCCACCTGAAGAAACTATAGTTGGTTTTCTAATACTTGCAATTTTTTCAATTAACGGCCAATCATTTATGTCTGAACTTGCAATTTTCATTATGTCTAAATTTAATCTATCAAATAAATCCACAGATATTTCGTCAAAACAAGTTGCCATAGGATGCATTCCTTGAGATCTTGTAAACTCAACTAATTCGGACATCTGCTCTTCGTTAAGTTTTGTTTTTCTTGTTTTCCAAACATAACGCATGTCTTCTCTCTCATGAAAATCAGGATGAATAAAACTGTCTACATCACGAAATTGAAATTTTATTGCAGCCTTTACATTATTGTGTCTGATAACTCTGGCATATTCTTTAATAATTTTTTTTCCTCGTTCAACACTCCCCCAATGGTTGTTTGCTATTTCTAAAACGAAGAGATCTTCAAATAAATTATTACTAATCGGCATAAACTAATAAACATTATATTATAAAACTTAAATAAATGATTACAATTGCTGAGTATATTTCAAGATTCCTTTCTAAACAAGGTTTAGAACAATGCTTTATTGTCCCAGGTGGTGGGGCGATGTTTATTAATGAAGCATTAAGAAAAAATAAATTAGTAGAAGTCATTCCTATGCACCATGAACAGGCATGCGCAATGGCAGCTGAAGGCTATACGAAACTTAATAACAAGCCTGCAATCTTATCAGTTACTACTGGTCCGGGTTCAATAAACGCATTAAATGGTGTTTATGGCGCTTATACAGATTCAATTCCTATGTTTGTTTTATCAGGTCAAGTGAAAAGAGAAACATATGGACCACTTCAGAATAAAAACTTGAGGCAACTTGGCGATCAAGAAGTTGATATTGTAAACATGGTAACGAAAATAACAAAATACTCAAAAACAATTACAAATACTAATTTAAAGCAGATTGATCAAATTTTAGAAAAAGCTATAAAAATTATGATGACTGGAAGAAAAGGTCCGGTCTGGATTGACGTGCCAATTGATATTCAGTCAGCAAATGTAAAAATAAAAAAATTTACAAAAACTAAAGTTGAACAAAAAAAAGTGGATTTATCAAATAAAATACCAAAAGTAATCAAGATGTTAAATAATTCAAAAAGGCCTGTTGTAATTGTTGGTTCGGGAATAAGACTTTCTGGAAGTGAAATGATCTTGTTAAAATTTTTAAAAAAGTTTAATTTACCTGTTGTAACAACCTTTAACTCACATGATTTAATTGATTATGAAAACCCACTTTACGTTGGACGACAAGGTACAATTGGAGATCGATCTGGAAACTTTGCTGTTCAAAATGCGGATTTGCTAATTATTTTAGGTTCCCGATTAAACATTAGACAAATTGGTTATAACTTTTCACAGTTTTCTCCTAATTCAAAAAAAATTATGGTTGACATAGATAAAGAAGAAATAAACAAGAATACTTTAAGTATTGATTTAAAAATTAATGCAGATTTGAAATACTTTTTAAATGAATTATTGAATATTAAGATAGACAAAAAATATGACTTTAGTTCATACATAAAATGGGCAAAGGGCTTACAACAAAAATATCCAGTTATCAGAAAAGAGTTTTATAAATCAAAAAATATTAATCCTTATGTCTTGATGGAGTTAATTTACAAGCACTCTAAAGCTAATAATATAATAGTCACAAGTGATGGAACGGCAGCTGTAATGTCTTCTCAAGCATTAAAAATAAGGAAAGGTCAAAGATTATTTAGTAATTCTGGCTCTGCATCTATGGGCTATGGGTTGCCAGCATCAATAGGAGCCTGTTATGCATCTGAGGATACTCAAAAAGTTATATGTATAGAAGGAGATGGAAGTATCCAAATGAATATACAAGAGTTAGCTACTGTGGCATATAATAATCTAGACTTAAAAATAATAATTATTGAAAACGGTGGATATCTATCAATAAAACAAACACAAGAAAGATATTTTGACGGAAACTTCATTGCATGCGGTCCGAATAGCGGGCTCGGTTTCCCAAATCTACAAAAGATAAGTAAATCTTATAATATTCCGCACTCTTTTACTACAACCGAGCAAGATACCAATCAGGCATTTAAAAAGTATTTACATAAGAAAGGTCCTCACATTTTTATAATATCTGTTGAAAGAAATCAACAATTTGAACCTAAACCTTCATCGAAAAGATTAAAAGATGGAAGAATTGTAAGTCTACCACTTGACGATATGGCACCGCACCTTAAAAAGTCTGAATTAGAAGATATTAGAAGCCAAGCGTCAGAAATTTAAATCTAATTTTATACTCTAAAAATTAAAGTATTTAACTGGTCAATATCTTGATACTTGTATAATCAAATTAGGTATTTAAAATTAAAATGATGTTAATTACTCCTGAGATATATTACCTAGATCCTGGAACAAGTTCGTATCTAATCCAAGTTATCGCAGCAGCTGGAATCACAATAGGTGTATATTTTAAGTCATTAAAAAGCTTTTTTTTTAATTTAAAATCAAAATACTTAAACAAAAAGCGTTAAATTAATTCTCATTAGAAATTTATTGAATTTTTTATGAATTCTAAATCACTCTTACTATCTAGCTCCATAAAATATCCATCATAATCAATGCTCTTTATTTTTATACCTTTCTTGATTAGATAATTTAGGAAATGAGTCGTTTGAATCTTTTTATATTTATTCAAGTTGATTAACTTTCCAAACTCTTCGTACCAATTAAGAAAATTTTTAAAATAATAATTATTAAAATAAAGCATCCCCATAAATTGTCCATTTACCAAACTTATGTCAATAACTTGATTTCCAATTTCCATAATCTCATTATTTTCATTTACCTTATATGTTTCCAAATCTTGAAACATACTGTCACCTCTTTGCATCCATAAATTTTTAAAGTTAATAAATGATGGTACTAAAAATGAAAAATCTGTTTCAGTCAATTTTTCAAGTAATGTTTTTTCAAATAATATATCCCCATAAATTACTAAAACTTGCTTTTCACTTTTTAATGAAGAAGCTCGGGACATACTGTAAACTTGACCTGTGCTTTTAAAGTCCTCATTTAAAATTTTTTTGAATTTGTATTGCTGAAATAAATAATCTTTATATCCAGTGACTACAGTTATGTCTTTTTCTGCAATTCCTAATTGACCTAACACGCCTAATTGTATATCTATCACTTTTCTATCGTCAATTTGAGTTAAGGATTTGGGTAAGTTGAGACCTAGTCTTGATCCAGTACCAGCAGATAGAATCAAAACTTTCAATCTAAAAAAGACTTTATTATTTTTAAATCACTAAAGTCTCTTTCAGGATGCCACATAAATGTAAGTATTTTTCTGTTCCTGTGTTCGGCACAAAGAATATTATTATTTTTATCAATACATAGATTTATCCAATTATTTTCAAAAGTCTTACTTGTGATTATCGAATAGTTGTTGTAACAAGTTCGTTTACCTTTAAGTAAAGAAGTATTGGTAATGCACTTATTAAGGTTATAACTTTCATTTATCTTAATTTTATTTTTGGAGAACTTAACATCTTTTTCAAGATATGTAATTACTTTTTGCATTCCCCTACACACGGCTATAAGTGGAATATTTTCTTTAATTGCAAAATCAATTAAACTTTCTTCAACCAGCTCCCGGTTTGGATCAAAATCTTCTTTGGAAAGTTTATTGCTTTGTATATTTCCTCCACCAGATAATATAATCACTTTGGGTGTTGAACTTTGTAAATAGTTATTTAACAATTTTTTGTTATTTGGTAAAAATGAAATTTTGTATTCTTTAAAATATTGAAACCAATTTGAATCAACAGAGTAAAAGGTTTCAGTGTGTTTAGTTAGTGAGTTTGAAGTTATGAAAATTTCCTTCATTAGTTAAAGTATAGTTTTTTATTTTTAGGATCTATTTGTAAAATATTAGAATTTTTAATTTCATTAAACAAGTCATCACCAACTCCAAATACACTTGTAAGATTTTTTTCAGCTGCTCTAATTGCCATATGCGAATTAGGTCCACCAAATTTTGTAATCATTCCTTTTATAGGTAAGTTTAAAATCCAGTCCCAACCCGGATCTGCGCTCGGTAGTAATATAATTTTATTTTTGCAATTAAAATCTTTATTCTGCGTCACATAATGCACTTTCCCTTTGACGGATTTTTGACCTATAAAGTTTGGTTTTGTATTTAAATTAGAGAAATACAAAAAATCATTTGATGTAGTAATTAGATCTGGCAGTTCAAAGTCTTCAATTAAATTTTCATATATGGTTTCTTCTTTATTCACAAAATTTTCAAAATTTAAAGTATGCAATCTATTTTTATCTAAATTATTTGAATTTTTTAATTGATTTAAAGTTAAATCAATTGCTTTTGAATACATAAATTTTGATTTCTCTCTTGCTATGATTGATTCTTTAAACATGTAATACCAATTTTGATAATTTTGTAAGTATTTATCTTTTTTTAAAAAGTTTTGAATGTTCTTCAATGTTTTATTAGAGCTTGTTACTATCTCACTTTTTTCTTCTAAATTATCTATTAGAAAATCTACGAAATCTTTGCCCTGTTCGCGAATATTCTTTGATCTTAAGTCATAATTATTAGGCCTTATGTGGCCATATTTATTAATAAAACTCTTTTGACTCAATTGTTTATTTTTAATTTTATGTAAATCATCTGTAAATAAGGAAGAAATTGTATTCAGATTATTTAATAATTCTTGTTTTTCCTCTTCTGAGATTACACCTTTTTTAACAAAGTGGTTAAGTTGAGAAAAATAAATAAACGCAAGTCTTGCATGATGAGAAAATGGTATAGCCATATTTTTTTTTATTAAATTAACAACCTTCGGGTCGAAAAAATTTAATGAAGGTTTTAGTTTTATATAAAAATTATTAATTAAATTAAGATTTCTAGTTAAAATTTTGCCATGGTTTTTTTCTAAAGTTTTCAAATCATTTGCCCAATTAAGCAACGATTTATTCGGCAATATTTGTTTATATTCAGTTTTGATTTTTTCTTCTAAACCAAATAAATAAGATGTATTTGCAACTTCGAATTCAATTTTGTCATGTAATTCTGGATTTTTGATTAATTTTTGAATTTGAAAGTCAACTATTCTCTCACATTCTTCAATAGTTAGACTTTTTGTTAAAAAACTATTTAAAGAAGCACGGATATCAATATAACATTTGTTTCCAAAATTAAACATTAAGTTTTGACTTACTTCTCCTCTATATCCAAACTCCTTCCTTTGTTTATACCAAGTATCATTTGTAATATAAGTTTTATACAAAGTAATAGCCAGGTTATCTGGAGATTCTCCCAGCATTTCTGCCGGATTCCAGTCACTCATATTACTAAATAGGGTTCTAGAACCGTAGGTGTTTGTTGTTTTATTTTGTAATTGCTGAAATCCTCTTATATTTTTTATTAAAGCTTTTTTATTATCATTTCTTCCTGAGTCAACTAACAAAGGTCTAACCTGTAATAGATAAATTTTATTTTTTTTATCTGTAGCAAACTCTATGTCTAATAAGTCATAAGATGTAAATTCAATAAGTTCGTTAATTAAATTTAATAATTTTTGATACTTTTTATAGGATCCCTCAAGCTTCTTAACATTTTTATGTACATATATATTTTTTATATTATTTGAAATACCCGCTGTAACTTCATCAGAAATTTGGCTAAAAGAAATTGAAATACAATAATATGGAGCTGCATTTTGAAGAACCCGTGTAGTAATAACTCCACTACTTTGAATATCTTCAACATAGTCCTGTATAATTACCTTGCTATTTGAGCTGTACTTTGAGTAGCTATTGAATACTTTTTTTATCGAGGCCAATACTTTGCTTTTATCTGTTTTATCTATTGGGCCAATAGACAAAAATTTTCCAGCACTTGATTCCTGAAAAGAATCTTCATCTTCAGAGTCGCTTCTTATTATTATATTATTGTTAAATTCTTTCAATTTGGTGTCAAGATAATCAAGATCATTCTTTAGAAGTGTTTTAAACTTTGGAATTTCAGCTGTTTTTATATCTCTAAGACTGTGAAGACTTTTACTTTTGCTTCCCAAAAGAACTTTCGCCACCTCAATCTTATCCCGGACTTCTTTAGTTGGTTTTTTGTTTTGAATTACATCGAACTTAGAATCTTTAAATTCAAGTGAATTAAAAATATATGGAATATTATAGTAAAAGAAAATATCACTTAGCTTTTTTATTTTTTCTAAAGTTATTCTGTTTAATATTAAAAAACCATTAAATAAATATTTTTTATCATTATAAGCAAAAGACTCAACAAAGCCCTCTTTTTTAACTTTTATTATGTTGGCCATTACAAGATTAGTTTTCTTAAAAGATGAAATTAAATATTCTAAATCAGATAAATCAATAATTTTGTCAAGGTAGTTTACTAACAGTAAATCTGGAACTTTTTCTATTTTGTTTAAAAAATATATAAGAGAACCCAAGCTCCCATAGTTTATAAGATTTTTTTCAAATATTAATTTTTTATTTTTATTATCTTTAAAAATTGTTTTGTTTGATACTAAAAAATAATTATTTAATATTCCGAGATCTTCAAAAAGATTATTTTTTGAATTAATTAAGCTGTTAAAAAAAAATTTATTTTCTAAATTATCATTGAAGAAGGTATCCCCAGCTGCCAAAGTAACGGTAGTTATATTAATTTCAGGTTTCATAGGATAAAAGTCTTTTTTTTTGATTAATTCTATAACTTGTTTATCAAAACTACAATTGTTTAGTATGAATGATTTTACTGTATTTATTGAAAATAAAAATTACGTTCATTTTACACTTCCATATTTAAAAATATTAAAAAGAATAAGTGAAGATGTTCAGATTCTTTCTCTTGAAAATATTAATATTTCTGACTTTGACTCAGATAGGATTACTATTTTTAATAACAAAAAAGATTTGAATAAACACCTAGTATCTTTAGAGAGTAAAAACTTTTTTACTACTACCCCAGGTATTGGAAATTTTTACTTTCAAAAATCAAAAACTTTACCAAAAAAAAATAGACCTTTATATTTTTATTTTTTCCATTCACTTGTAAGTCCAAACGAAAATTATTCTATTAATTCTTTTAACGGATATGATTATATTCTATCTCCGAATAATACAATAAGTAGTCAACTGAACTATTTAGTCAAAGAAAACAAAACTAAAATTATTACTGTTGGCTATCAGCATTTAAGTAAAAAAAATAAATTACAAAACTATAAAAATAATATTCTTTTGGCACCTTCATGGGGAGAAGATAACCTTTTTTCTGAGAAATATTCAATTGAATTAAAAAATTTGATTGAAGAACTTCAAACAGTTGGGTTAAATGTGTTTCTTAGACCTCATCCAATGGATGTTAAAGCTATAGAAAGCTTTAAAAAAATGAAAAAAACTAATCTATATAGTGAAAAAGAAATTGAATATGGCATGTTTGATTTTTTAATAACTGATTGGTCAGGGATATCTCTTGAATATTTTTTTTCAAACAATAATCCAGTTGGATTTGTTAATACGAAAAAAAAGAGAAGGAGAAAACTTAGTAGAAAAGAGAAAAAACTAGAACTAATTGAATATAAAATAATTGACAAAATTGGCCCTTGTCTAGATTTAGATAATTTAAATTTAGAAGACTTTCTTAAATTCAAATATAAGAAAACGGAGTATGTCGAAAGTTTATACTTACCTAAATTTGAAGAAAAAAAAGTAGAAGAGTTACTAAAGAAAATAACTAAGTAATTGAAAAAATTAATATAATTCTAGAAATAATTATCCATAGGTCATTTTTAATAGAATAAACAAACTATTCTTCTAATGATGTTGGTTTATTTCAAAAATATTTATCAAAGTTTTCAATTTAAATACCTGGTTTCAATTCTTATTATTGGACCTTTGTCAAGATGGTGGTCAGCAATTGAAGCAAACCAAACATTATTAGAAACCGGGAGAATTTCATTTTATTATTTTATTTTGACAGTCTTTATATCTTTTTTTACAGTAATTTTTTTGTCTTTAATTCCAAAAATTTTTGTAATTAAAGAGTTGATAGTTTTAAAGATAATTTCATATTTATTATATTTTTTACTTCTTTGTGTTGCATTTGGGAGTTTTTTAAGTGGAATATTTTCATCAGGTTCAAATTTAAGCTTGATATATTTATTTACACTAGTATTGATACTATTTTCAATCTATCTCGAAAATCTTAGTGAAATTAAATTTCGCGAGAAATTTACAAATTTTATTTTTTTAGTTTCATTAATATCCGTAATGACTCCGATCCTGTCAATAACAATAAGTTATCTAGATTTTGAAGCATCTACAAACTTGGATGAAACACAAGGTAAAGGAAATGTACTTTTTTTAATTTTTGACGAAATGTCTTTTTCATATTTTGAAGAAAATAAAAACGGTATTCCTGATTTCATGGTTAATTTAAACAATCTTTCAAAAAATAGCAATGTTTATACACAAACTTCTACAACATACCCATTTACAGACTTAGCTATTCCTTCTATCTTAACAGGTTTAACTTCCGTAGAAGATTTAGCAAATTCAAATGCTAAAATTGATATTACAAAAAGTCCTGTAGTTTCTTTAAAAAGTTCTCACAGAATTTATTCGCAGCTAAGAATTTTTGATTTATGTGAAGCTTTGGATTGTTCTACAAAAAATTCATCAAAAAATCTATACAGTTCTACATTCTTTATATGGATAATGGATTTTATTGCTGTTGGTGGCCATATACTACCAGAACCTTTACCTCAGTTTTTTCCAACTCTAGAAGGAACATGGAGAAATTATTGGGAATTCAATGACTTATGTTTTAATTGTTATGACTACCTTCCAACTGAATATCCCGAACTAGAACTAACTCCAAGAAGCGATGATGGATTCTGGTTTTACCTTCACCATGATGAGACTACCCACAGCCCCTGGAATCTTGATGGAGAAGGCAAATCAATACAACCAAAATCTACGAAGCATTTTAATAAATATTATTTTCCTGAATGCATTAATCCAAAAAAGTACTTATGTACAGAAGATAGAGTATTTTTAATGCGAGAAATTTATAAAAATAGCTTATTAGAAGCAGATAGAAAAATTGGCCAATTTGTTGAGTTCTTACAAAACACAAACCAATATTCTGAAACTATGATAATTGTTACTTCAGATCACGGAAGTGTGATAGACAGTGAGGGAGACGGCAGAAGACCCAAGACATTAGAAAGAGTTAGGCCACTTGCGCATGTACCACTCGTTGTAAAATTTCCTGGCCAAACTGAAGGAACAATAATCAATGAAGTTCGATCAACAGGTCAAATAATTGCATCCATTGTGAATACAGTTGGTGATGAAAAATCGAAAACAGAAATCGCAGATTTGACAGACCCATTACCTTTATCTTCAAAATTTGTTACTGAAAGTGGAATCTATTCTTTTGATGTAGAAAGCATATTTAAAGATTCAAATAAACCAAAAATTGTAAATTCGAATTTTAAAATTGCACCATGGTTAACATCTGAAAAATTAAACTTTGATAATTCGCAGATTGTAATCATAGAGGGAATTATAGGCTACGGACATGATTCATCTAAGGGTCCTTCAGACACTGCTGTATTAGCTTGGTTTACAGAATCATTAGATTGTTCTGGTAATATTTTTGTACAAGACAAATTAACAAACAATTTTTATGAAACACTTTATGATTCGTCAAAAACCTCAGGTTTAATTTGGTCTCTTGTAGAAAGACAAAGTAATCTTAAAATCGATAACTATTTTTTATTTTGTTCAGAATAATTAAAAAAAATTTAATTAAATAAGTTCAGTTAAAATATACTTAGATAATCTTTTTTAATTGAAATGAAAAAGATTGAAAAAGAAAAAAATTAACTTTATGGGTTTCGAATTAAAAAGTAAATATAGAACTTTAAACAAAAAGAAAGTTATTGCTATTTATTTAATCTCATCTTTTGTTTCTTATCTGCTGTATTGGTTTCTGAAATATAAATTTGGACTTTTAGATAAGGGTGAAATATTTTTTGACCCCGCAGATAGATTTGCGGATTTATTGAAAATTATATTTTCATTTGATTTTATTTTTTCCAAAGATGATTTAATTAAGTTAAAAGTTCCAAAATTATGGATAAATGGAAATCCTTACTCTGGGATATATTTTGGAAATGCTACAGCTACTATGGCTCTCCCACCGTTAACAATTATTTTTTTAACAACAAGTGCTTACATGACAAATTTTATATCAATTAATTATATGGCCTTTTTTATTGTGCTGATTATATTTTTATTTTTTTGTTCATTACTTCAAGTATCAAAATATAAAAATGCTTTTGCAAATTTTTTATTCATTATTACTAGTTATCCATTTTTGTTTTTAATTGATAGAGGCAATTTAATGGCTGGAATTTCTGCTTTATTTTTATTTTCACTATTTAATAAATTTGTTAAAAATAAAATATTTACCAATTTAGATATATTGTATTTTATTTTAGCCTGCTCAATAAGACCAAATTATCTTATTTTTGGATTGTTATTTTTAATCAAAAAAAATATGAAAGAAAATGTTTTAAATTTAATTAAAATTAGTTTTTCATACATAGCTTCAAATGCAATCTTTTTTGTAATTGCGGGAAATCTACTTCCTAATTACAATTTTCAAAATTTTAGAATGATGGTAAATTTTTATTTTACTAATCCGCTATCTTTTTCACATTGGAATTCTTCTTTGTATGGAGCTATATTTAATAGTTATAGATTTATTTTTCAATACCTTGAATCATATAATTTTAAAATTGTATCTAATTTTATTGATAGAGTTGTTTATAGTGCTAAATTGCCTGATTTAATTTCTTTATTTTTTTTATCTATACTTTTAATTTTTTATAGATGGTACCTCAAAAATCAAGAATCTAGAATTTCTTTTTTGATTATTTTAAGCTGTACTACTATTTTGATTACTCACCCTATTGGTGATTACCATCTTGTTATTTTAGTTTATCTATTTTTGACTATTTATAACTCAAATAAAGCTGATTTGTATTCAACATCATTGCTAATTATAGCGATAATTATTCTTCCAAAAGTTCATATGAATTCACCTAACTTAAACTTTTCAAATTTAGTCAACACACTCTTCCTTTTGTGGTTATATTATATAAATTATTTTAAATACAGAATTAATTCTCAAAAGCGATTTAATACTGAATGACTTTTATAATCATATAGATGGAAAAAGTTCCTTTTATTGACTTAAATTATCAAACCAAATTAATCAAAACAAATGTTATAAATCAATGGAATGAAATTTTAAACAACTCTTCTTTCGTATTGAGTGAAGAATTAAAAGATTTCGAAGAAACATTTTCCCAATATTCCAAAATTAAATATTCGACTGGCACAGGAAACGGAGGAGATGCTATAGAATTTCTTTTACGTTCTTTAGAGCTATCAAAAAACTCTACAGTTTACCTACCAGTTAATACATTTATAGCTACAGCTACAGCAGTAAGCAGAGCTGGATACAAAATAAAATTTGTTGATGTAAATCAATCTGATGGATTAATGAATTATGAAGCTTTACTAAATTACAAAATAAAAAAAATTGATGCAATAATACCCGTTCATTTGTTTGGTTCAATGCTTGATGTAAAAGAGTTAAAAAATAACTTAGATCCCAATGTTAAATTGTTAGAAGATGCTTCTCAAGCTCATGGAGCATCATTTAGAAGTGATCCCCCTGGTAAACATAGTTATGGAGCAACATATTCATTTTACCCAGGGAAAAATTTGGGTGCTTTTGGTGATGGAGGAGTTGTGAATACAAGTTTTAAACAAATAGATAAAAATATAAAACTTCTTCGCAACTACGGAAGCTTGAAAAAGTATCAACATGATTTAATTGGATTTAATTCAAGACTGGACCCTTTACAAGCAATTGTATTAAATGAAAAATTAAAACATCTAAACAACTGGAACAATATGAGAAGACATAATTTTAATATTTATAAAAAACTATTAGCAAATGTTCCACAAATTCAATTTTTAGACATACCAAAATTTTCTAATAGTGTATTTCATTTAACTGTTGTAAAAGTTAAGAAGAGAAAAGATTTAATAAATTATTTACAAGATAAAAATATATCAACAATAATTCATTATCCATATCCTCTTCACAAAACTAAAGCATATGCTTTCTATAAACATAAAGATAAAGAATTTATTAACTCCGAATTTTTAGCAAGTAGGATTCTTTCACTACCTAATTATCCTGGAATGACAAATAATAAGATTGAGTATGTTTGTTCGGAAATTAAAAAGTTTTACAAAAAATAAGTTTTAAATTTTTCAGGACAATTTAGAGAGTGTTTTTATAACTTCTCCAGTGAATTCAATTCCACTAATTAAGTTGTTATGTTGATTATTTTTTATTGAGTATATAAAATAATTCATTTCATTTACCAGTGGTTCATTAGTTTCATGAAAAGGGACAGTTATCTTATTTCTTATATTATGAAAATGTGCAAAAACTCCATCAATATCTTCTTTTTGGAATTGCTTTTCATAGATTTGTATCGGTTTTTTAATCTCTAGATCATCCCACTTAATTAAAGTTTCATAATTATTAAAATCAATTTCTCTTTTTTTATCGATATTGAGCCAACTTAGTTCAAACATGACATTGGTTTTAGGTTTTTTATATTTCAAATTCAAATAACAAGACTCCAACTGTCCATCTTCCCTATTTGAGATTGGATATAAATTTGCTTCGTTAGGTACTGAGTTAAGTACAAAATTCATTATTGATATGACATGTGGTCCAAAGTCCCATAAAACATTTACATCCTTTACGTTTGTTCCAAAACTGCTATATTTTCCAAAAACAGTCTTAAATTCAAGCTCATTCTCTTCTATGTAATCTTTTAAAAACCTAATTGAGTCATTAAATACAAACGTATGCCCAGAAATAAAAACCTTTTTCTTGTCATGCACAAGATTAGTTAATATTTGTACTTCTTTTTCAGTGAAACACAATGGTTTTTCACAAAACACATTTTTATCGGCCTCTAACAAGGATTTAGTCAAATCGAAGTGAGTTTTTGCAGGAGATGAAACAACAACGGCATTTATGTCTTTGTCATCAATTATTTCGTTAAATTTAATTGTCTTCAATTTTGTTTCTATTCTTTCAAGAATTGGGTCACATACTAAAACTTCGTCTACATTTTCTAGCTTATTCAAGGCGTTATATAAATTTTTACCCCATCTTCCATAACCAACTACAGCAACTTTCATTTTTTACCTTATTTTTATAATTACAATTTCCTTAATTATAAACAAACCTTCAATTATAATTATCTGTTGTGAAATCATTATCTGTAATTATTCCTTCAAGAAATGAAGAACAAAATATACCCTACTTGATTGAGGACATTAATAATTTTATAAGTGAAAATAGTGAAATCAACCTTACTTTCATTATTGTTGATGATTTTTCGACAGATAATTCAGTGGAAATTTATAAAAAGTATGCAAAAGATAACCGCAATATCAAATTGTTGACATTAAATAAGCAAGTAGGTCCAATGGGCGCTGAAATAGTTGGTTTTGATAATGCCTTTTCAGAATACATCACCATATTGCCAGCAGATATGCAGACAAAGGTAAATTCATTAAGCTCTTTTATTCAAATTTGTGATAACTTTGACATTGTATGGAGTTATAGGCAAAAAAGAAGAGATTCTTTTACAAGAAAAATTATTTCAAAATTTTACAACTCGATAGTTAAGTTTTCTTTAGATATTTATCCAAAAGACTTACATTCAGTTTTTTTTATGAAAACAGAAATTTACCAAAATCATAAAAAACAATTAATAGGTGATTCAGCTTTTTTTCATTTGAAATTGGCATACTTGGCAAAAAACCAAAACCTAAATCAAACAGAGGTGCCCATAGAACATCATCCTAGAAAATTTGGAGATGCACAAGGAGTAAACTTAAAGCAGATACTTTTAATTGTTAAAGATTTTTATAGACTTCTTGTTGTTGTAAGAAGCTTATCTAGTCACTAATTTTTTTATTTAAGACTAGGCCAATGTTTCCCAAATATTCTGGATCTAATTTTAAAGATAATTTAGTCAAGCCTATTATTACATCATTTGGGTAATCTTTCATAAGGCTATTTGGAACAGTCTTTAAAAAGTAGCCAAACTTATTTGAAATGTTATATTGTTCTTCAAAAACTTTTTCTAATGTTCTAAAGTCATAAACACGGAGATGCCCAACAATCTTATCTCTTTCTGATAAATCATCAAGCTCTTTATGCAATCCCATAGTCACTCCTAAATGCCTATGAAAGGATTGCTTGTTTGGAACTACAACAATTAATTTTCCTTCTTCAGTCAACCAATCTGATACAATCTCTGATAAAATTTCAGGATTTTCAACATGCTCAAAAACATGAAGGGCTAAAATGCAGTCATACTTTTCTTTAGGTTGAAATTCTTCAAACAAAGAATTTATAAAGTTTACATTGGGATGAATCTTCTGAAATTTATTGATAAGCTTATCTGATCCTTCTAAAACGCTTATATCATCAAAATTTTCAGTCAATTGGCTGAGAAAGGTTCCAGTTCCAACCCCCATGTCTAAAATTTTTTTTGAATCACCTATTTGTTCTTTAATTTTTTCAAAACTATATATTTGCATAGTATCTTCTATGTCTATGTCATCGATGCTTTCATCAAGATAGTATTTTTCTGCAAATTGATCTAGATATTCTTTATCAACATCAGTCATTAGATAATCCTAAATGTATTCCATTTATAATTTGTTCATTTAAAGAGTTAGTTCCAAACTCTAAAATAGGACCAACAATATTAAAATTTTTATATTCACTTTTGACTCTATTCCTGATTAATTTACTATATTGTATGTTTGAATAAGTTGGTAGATTATAAAATTTCATATTTGAACTAAATATTTCATCAAACAACAATCCTTCTTTGGCAAACTTATTATTGACTAAAAACTTGATTAGATTGCTTACATTAACTTCAGATAAACCATGTTCAATACAAATAACGTTTTCTTCCATACTTATTCTGTAAGGAAGGCCTAAAGATGTAAAGGTAATTTGAGGAATCGGCCTTTTTAAAAACTCTTTATTAACTTCTACCCATGACACATAAAGCTCACTGAAGTCTGGATATGGCTCTGGATATAATCTTTTTGAATCTAAAGATATAATATCATTCTCATCGAATTTTGGAAGTTCATCAAAGTAACTTAAATGAATATTATTTTGCTTGTTCAAACTTTTAAGAAGAATATCAACAATATCAACATTTACGATTTGGTAAAACGTACGTTTTTCAAATAATTCATTGGTTTTTAAAGTTTTTTTTATTGATGAATCCCAGAATAAAGGCAACCATAAAAGCCTATGATATTTACTTAAAAAATTTTGAAATTTTTTTTCACAAATTTTGTTCAGCAAAGGTTCAAAAATTGCTTCATTGATTACTGAAGTATGAACTTTTCGGCTTAATTCCAAATAATTATATTCTTTGGTTAATCTTTGGTAGTCTTTATACGAATTAATCATCGAGCTTGCTTTTAATTCATGTTCTATACTTTTTAAATCTGAAAAATCAAAAATATTTGATATTTCATTTAAATCATTATTAAAAATAAAATCATCAAAAAGAGTGTGGTTGACTTCTAGTAGTGGGTCAGGAGCTTTCTTCAAATTTAAATGGTAATAATTATTAAAAAAATCATTCAAATAACCCATATACTTATTATGAGATTTATAACCAAGAACATAATTTTCAATTGAATCCTGACTGTATGTATTCTTATAATCTAGTTCTATTAAACGAGAACCTAGGTGTAGCATATTATCATTTTTATTTATTTTTTTGAAACCGTTAAATAATGAATTTTCACCAATACACAAATTTATATTTTTATTTTTTGAGTAAATCGCTGTTGTTAAGCCACAGATATTATCTGTTAAAATTCTCATTTATTTTGTAATTTCTACAAAGTTTAAAGCGCAATTTTTTGGGTAGATGTGTGAAAGAGAGCTAAAAAAATCAAGTTCTTTGTTGTCTAGTTTCTCCAACACAGCGCTGGTAAAAGGTTTAAAAAATATCCCATCTTCTAACTTTATTTTTAAATTAACTGCTGAAACAGCATCTCTTATTTTTTCATTTGTTAATAAATGGAAGTCTCCATATTTTTTTGAATTATCTGATTTTTCTGAGTTAATATCTTTTATTACTCCAAGACCTTTTGCAATTATTCTATGAATACTTAAAGCATTTGGATAGGTTAATAAAATTGATCCATTTGGGGATAAATTCTTAGAGGCTTTTAATAAGAATGACTCTATGTTTTCTTGTTCTTGGATATTATTAAATATAAATATATAGTCGAATATACTTGAAATATTTAAAGACATAAAGTCCTGAATAAAAATTTCATTTGGTTCAAATTTTTTCCTCAATACATCAACATATTTAGTGTGTTTTTCAACAATGGAGATATTGTTGTCTCTACAAAAATATTCTGAAATAATTCCAGTTCCAGCACCAATGTCTAATATTTCACTATTTTTTATTACATAATCATTGTTAACTTTTTTTGCGGTAATATTAGACAAATAAGCATCAAATCCCTCATCTGGGTTGTATATATCAGAATAGTTTTTCATATAGTTATTTTATAAGTGCCTCTATTAGCTACCTTACAACCAAAACCTAATTTAAATGTATCTAAATTTACATTTTTTTCTTCATGATGTTTATTATTTATTCCAAAAGTTAAAAACTTTTTTTTATTACTAAAGGAGTCTTGAGCTTCATGCCAGTATAAAAATTTTAGAGCACCCTTAGAGTTAGTTTGATAGTTCATGGAACCATAAATTATATAATCAGTCAATTCATTAATAGAGATCTTAACTGAACCAGCCAAGTAAAATTTAGAATTTTTAATAAGAGTTAATTTGAAGTTACTACTTAAATTATTTAATAACCATTTAAGTTCATTCAGTTTATGAGTAGGTGAAGTGTTGTGTTTCTTTAAATTTTCTTCTAATAAATTATAAAAAATTTCAATATTTTCGGTTTTACTATTTTCTATTATTTCGAATTTTGTATTGGCAAAATTTTTGATATCTCTTTTATGATTCCTTCTAAAATCAGTACTACTAATATTTTCAATGTCTGTGTTTAATTCTAAATAATACTCTTCTTCATAAAACGAATTTGTCATTTGTGATTTCAAATACACATTTAGATTATTTTTGTTCATATCAACAAATAATTCAGGTAGAAACCTAACCGTAAGAGTATTTACACCAGCATTCTTTAGATAATTAATAGTTTTAGAGTAAATTAATTTAATTTCATCTTTACTTAAATGTTCTATTTGAATAAAGCCCCCATAAGTTGCGCCTTGATGGGATATAAAAGAATTACTATCTTCAGAATATGGGAGATAACATAAAAGTTTGTTTGATTTCTCAATTGCAAGATAAGAACAATTTACTTTTGTGTGATAATTTAAAAAATGTGGATTTCCAAAAACATTACTTAAAAAATTAGGATTCGGGAAATTACGATAATTTTCTATAAAAACTTGTGTGTTATTAAAATTCTTAAAATTAATATTCATTTTATATGGAGCAAGATTTTGTAAATACAAAAACTATTAAACAAAATTTTTTCATAGTAGATTATACAATTTTTTAAGTTTTTTGAATTAAATGCTTTACATTTTCTAAAAATCTGAATTTTGTAGTTCTGCAAAATAGACTTTCACATCTGATGTATTAGTCAAAAAATTAATAAACTCAAGCATTGGAAGTAATAAGGATATAATAATTGAAATAAATTTTGATTCTGTTGCTGCTATCCTTTTAAAATTAGGAAATTTGTCTACAAGTGGAATATTTATTCTTTTAACAATTGTGTAATTGTTAATACTTAAAAGCCTTTCAGCACTTTTGATAGAAAAATATTGTAAATGAGGTGAGTTTGATTCTTTTTGAAACATTCTGTCCCAAAAAGTCCTGAATCCAAGAGGATATAGAACTTTTGAAATCCTAAAAATAATCCCTTCTGATGATGGGACTTCAATAACTAAGTATTTTACTTTACTTTTTTTTAATGTTTTTAAATATCCAACAGGATCTTTTATATGCTCTAAGAAATGCGATGATAAAAAACAATCGTAATTCTCAAATGTTTTCATTTCATCATGCTTTAAATGTACGAAATTTACACCTTGTTCTTTCAAAAACTCTTCAAATGTATTATCTACATCAACTGCAGTTACCGATTGTGCTTTTTGTTGAAATTTTCTTATTAGATAGCCAGTTCCTGCACCAACTTCAACAAACCGTATTCCTACTGGAAAAATATTACTATATTGTCTGAATATTGTGACTGCATTTTTATTTCGTAAATTTTCTAGACTTTCGGAAATTGTTGCATGGTTGAATGTCTCTTCTACTTTTGTTGGAAAGTATTGATAGTGGTCACATTCATTACAATAAAATACAGTACTATCAATAGACTTTTTCGTTATTAACTTACAGATTGAACAATTCACATTTTTAATTTTAAGGTTGTAAAAAGAAAAACAATTAATAAATCAATAAATCTATCTCTATATTGTAACAAAATTAGTTTATGAAGTTCTAAAGTATTTTTGTTACCCTTAATATAAGAAACAGCACTCAATATTATGTATTTTATAAAACAATTTAAAAGCTTTCCTATAGTATCTAGCTTTATACTGAATTATTTATTTTTTAATCAATGGTTAATAAACAATAAAAATATTGATATTTCAAATTATGAATCATGGATGCTGGTAGACCCTGCACCATGGTTTTTGTATCTTTTATTTAATTTAATATTCTTAGCTTTATTTTTATTAAAAAAAATAAAACCAGATAATTCTCTAGAAAGTTTTATTGTTATGTTCTTTGTGTTTCAATTAACAAATATTTCAAATATTGACCCAGAATATTTTTGGAATACAATACCCGATTCTTCAACTTATAAAAAATTGGGTGACACTTTATTTGAATGTGGAAAACTTGCTATTAATTGCAATAGTAAATCTAATCTTCAATGGCCGATTGGTCAGCCAATAATATCTGGTATTCTATCTAGGTATTTCTATGATATTGCACAATATATATACCTGGTTTTTTTCACTACATCGATCTATTTTCTTGGAAATATTTCCAAAAATAAAGTTGAAAAATACTTTATTTTTGGCATTATTTATTTTGTTTTAACTCCAAATAATTATGAACTATCTTCACTAATAATTAGCGAAATTCCTTATATATTTTTTACTTCAATATTCCTGTATTATCTAAGTAAAAATAAACTTAAAAAAAGTTCCATATTTGCTATTTTAAGTATTCTTGTAAGGCCTATTGGTGTCATAAATTTTATTGCTTTATCAGTTTATTTGTTATTTCGTAAAGAAACTAAACAATTTTTTTACAGCATAATAATTTGTATATTTTTTTTAACGACAGTTATGTCGTACAATTATCTTTTTAACGAATCCTTTACTTTCTCAACAACTATTTCAACAAACATAAAGGGTGACAGTTATAAAAAAAGCGAAGGAGTTGTTGAATTTTTGGAATCTTTCAAAGATAAGGAAAGTCTACTGTTTGTTAAAAATAATCTATTTAGATTATATGGTCATGGTTCAAGAGATTGTAGGTTTGAAAACTGTTTTTTATTTAATCCTTTATTTAATAGAGATGGGAGTGTTCAACAATCACTGAATGAAAATTCAAAATTTGGTATTATTTCCAAGAAAATTACTTCTGAAGTGTTTAGAATCACTTCTCCACTTGGGTTTTGGACATTAATCCCTATTTTGTACATATTTGTAATCGACAAAAAAGATTTAATAAACAATCTGATATTGTTTATCTTTTATTTGAATATTTTATTGAGTATTTTGACAGCTGAATATGGAGCTAGATGGTGGCTATTACCAAATGTCTTGGCAATTTATTTACTATCAAAATTATTTAAAGATATTTTTGAAATTTTTACAAAACAGTTCTATAAAAATTCTTAAATTTTTTAATCAATATTTTCTTCAATAAAAGCACTTGCTCCAACAAGCCATAAAAAAGAAATGGTTTGGACTGAACCCCTAAAAGTTGATAGATCAAGTGGGTTAAAAATAGACATATTCTCAATATACTCCAAACTTGCTTGTCCTTGATAGATATATGTTTGTAATATTCCAATTAAAAAATTTAAATATAGAATAAACAACATATATTTAGAAAATTGATGAGAAACACTGTTTGATTGTAATGTCACATAAATATACAAAACTATAAAGAATATAAACTGTAAACCGTATCCAGAATTAGGATCAAATATTTTTGTGTAAGTTACAGCAACTACAGAAATAAATATTTCTCTATAAATTATGTATGAATAAATTACATAAAGATAGCTGAAAATAAATGATAAGTAGTAGATAATTTTAGTATTAAAAAATTCATAATAAATTAGTAGAAAACCAAAAAGAACTAATAAAAGAATAAATATGTCACTCGACCTTAAATCTTCTTCGGCACTTGATCTTGGAATGATAGCCATATACACTCCGGCTAATGTGGAACTTGCTAAAATAATTTTCTTATTTGAAATAAATTTTTCACTGTTTAATAAATAGAAAGAAAAAAGATACAGATAGCCAAACAATATATTCTCAAGCCTTGAGTTTATTAGTAAAAAAACAGCAAAGAAAATTAAAATTTTTTGTGTTTTTAAATTAAGTTTTTTATGAAAATAAATGAAAAGTATCATTAATGAAGAAGCAGTAAGAGAGTGGCTTCTATAAGAAAGAAGTTCATATGTAACTTCAAAGATTGCAAAATTTGATATCAAAAAAAGAATTGTTATAACAGCATGCTTTACATTTTTTACAATATTTAAGATAGAAAATAAAGAAATAAAAATAAATTGAATAAAAAAAATATTGATTAATGACTTAGAAAAATCTAAATTAGTAAAAATTCCAGATGTGAACATTGGTAAAGGAATAAATCCAATGTTTAGATTCTCAGTACCATAATTGAAGAGCTTGTAAATTTCATCAAATGTATTATTAGTATTTCCAGGAAGTGAAATTAATGTAAAAAAACTAAGAACTAGGTCTAGAAATATAAAAAAAATAGAAACACCAATAAAATTGTTAAGCAGTTTTAAGTTAAATTTCAATTTAAAAAAAAGAATTAATGGCAATAATGAGAGTAAATAAAACCAATAGTTTATTTCTTTAAAGTTAAACAAAAAAAGTAAAATACTAAGAAAATTAAAATATCCAAATGACAAATATGGTGTCAATAAATATTTACCTTTTACATCAATGTCAAACAGTTCAATTAAAAAGAAACCAGGTATCATAAAAAGTAAATTTAAAAATACTGTTTCAATTATCATTGGCATCAAATGTTTTAACAAAATATTTTGGGTCTGAATAAATTAAGTGGTTTTCAAATGAGTATTCATAGTTTTGAATAATTCTACTTGCTGGTTTATTGTGCCTATAAGAACTTATAACAAAAGAATTAATATTTAGATAAGTAAATCCAACTAAAAAAATTAATATTAGATTCTTTTTGTTTGTGTTTTTAGTTAATAAAATAAATAAAAACATTATTAAAACAATACTTTCCAGAATAGGGTATGAAAAATAAGTACTTTTAACCGATACGTTGGAAGTAATGAATACTTTTTTATTAGCATCTATTGAGTTTCCTGGAATTAAATTACTACCTATTACTTTTCCAGCACATTCTCCATCATGTGAGTACTTAACTATATCAACAACTTCTACATCTAAGCCATTAAAAAAACTAATGATCTGATTTTTTGTGTAGTAGCAATTGCTGTCAAGATTCGGAACAGAATCATTGCTTTTTATTTCAGTTTTTATTGTATTGCTTACCTCGTAAAAAAGATTTACAGAAATAAATATTATTAAAGAATAAATAATTAGATTTGATAACTTATTTTGCATTTCTAAAAATATAGTTCAATGTTTTTAAACCGTCCTTGAATGATATTTTTTTTCCTTCATTTTTTGTTCTTGGATTATATGTAATTGGAATTTCAAATATATTCTCTTTTGTTTTACTAAGCATCATTGTAATCTCAGGCTCTATTTCAAAGCCATTAGAAATTAGCTTCGTTTCATCAATTAAATTTATATAAAATGATTTAACCGCAGTTTCCATATCAGTCAACTTAAGTTCTAATTTATAGTTAGCTAATTTGGTCAGTGTCTTATTTGCAATAAATCTTATAATTCCATAATTTAAATTTTGATAAAAATTATTTCCTAAATATCTTGAACCAAATATTACTTTACATTTTTTATTCTGTGAGTAGAAATTAATAATTGTTGTTATAGCTTCACTTCCAATTTCATCATCAGCATCAAACAATATTACTTTACAATTAGGATTTGTTCTTTTTAATACTTTTATACCAGTCTTAATCGCAGCTCCTTTACCTAATGTTTCTAAATGATTAATAATTTTAAGCCTGCTCTTAAAAGGAGTGAAATCGATATCTTCAAAACTATCTGTTGACCCGTCATTTATTAATAAAATTTCTAAATTTTTATTGAGTTTAAAAATTTCCCTTACAACCTTTAAAATTGTAGGATCTTCGTTATAGCAAGGAATTATAATTACATATTCAGCAGTGGTCATAAATTTAATTCTAATCAACATTTTATAAAGTGTTAGTGTTGCTTTTTAAAGCTAAATTTTACATTAGAAATTTAACATAACTTAATATTGAAATATAAAATCTTTTAATAAACTTATAATTACGTTCACCACTTATGTATATCATTAAATAAATATGAAAGATTACATTATCCCATACTTGAAAATAATGAGATTAAAAAACTATTTTAAAAACTTGATTATTTTTTTTCCAATTATTTTTTCTGGGGAGATATTGAATTTTGGACCAATAATTTTTATAAATTTGTTCATTGTCACTATCTCTTTTAGTTTACTGACTAGTGTAATTTATATTATTAATGATTATTTTGATCAAGAAGATGACAGTTTGCATCCAATCAAAAAATACAGACCACTTGCAAGTAAAAAATTATCTAATAGGAATGTATTTTTTCTTTACCTAATAATTTTTATTATAGAAATTTTGTTATATATAAATTTTGAAATTTTAAAGCAGTTCAGGTTGTTATTCTTTATTTACTTTATAAATAATATTTTTTATAATCTTGTATTTAAAAAAGTAAATTCAACTGTTGCATCACTATCTATTTCTTTTGGATTTTATTTGAGATTAATAATTGGTTCAGAGTTTTCAGAATTTGACTTATCTTTTACTTTGTCTTCATTAGTTTTCCTATCATGCTTTTTGACAAGTTACCTAAAAAAGATAAACGATAATTCCTTAAGGGATTTAAAAAAGACTAAATTTTTAAGTCAAAAAGTTTTTATTGTTATTGCACTAATAATAATTTTAATTTACATAATTCACCTTTACAGTTATAACTTACTTGAATTTCAATTTTTAATTGTTTTAAATTTGGTTATTTATTTATTTTGTATTTTTAAGGTATACAATTTTTTTATAGTTCATACTGGTCCTAAAGATCCAATAGATTTAATTGGATTCAATATTGAATCGGTTCTTTTTATTTTCTGGTTGATAACTTATTTTGAAATTAGATTTTTAATTTTTTAAGTACTAATTAACAACATCGATACTTATAATGTACGATATGATACTGAACAATCTAGGTTTCGATTTTTTCATCGATCAAAAAATAATTATGTTCTTTATTCTTTGCAGTGCTGTTGGTGCATATTTAAGATTCATTTTAGTTTTTTTAGCAAATCAAAACGATTTAAAAAATTTTAGAAGCTTCATGACCTTTGTTTTACTTCCGCCTATAGGGTACTTAATTACAAATGTAATTTCTACCAATATTGCTCTCTCCCTTGGAATGGTAGGTGCTTTATCAATAGTTAGATTTAGAACCCCAGTCAAAAATCCACTAGAATTGATAAATTATTTCATGTTAATAACCATTGGAATAGTTATAAATGTTTCACCAAATTATGCATTAAATTTTTGTTTATTTCTGGGAGTATTTTTACTTATTTTTAAGTTTATAAATTTATTTTTTAACGATAGCAATTTATATAAAGAACTATTCGATAATAATACTGAATATTCCTATAATCTTTCATTAAATCTCAAAAATGAGTTACAGCAAGAAGGTTATAAAAATTTTTTAAAGCATGTTTCTTATGATGGAGTAAGCTATCTTTATATTTTTTCTGCAAACAGCAAGGAATCACTCGAAAAAGTTTTAGAAACAATTGAAAACAGCAACATCTTAAAATACTCATTTGATTACTAAAGAAGCTAAAAAAGAAATATTCATTGTTTTATTTTTATTTTTTGTTGTATTTATCTTTTTAAATTTTGCTACTTTTGATAGCGATGCGAGCAGTGAAGAACACTTAACTCACGATTTAGTTACAGATGCAACAATTCCAACTTGTAATGGCCTGGATTATAAATACTTAAGTAATTTTCAAAATGCAGATATAGAAAATTTAGAAATAAAAATATCAGACTCAAATGCATGGTATAAGAATTTGATTGAAGCATATTCAGCATCTGAAACGATAAAATCTATTTATAAAACATATTTTCCTGGATCATTAAAAGTAAATTACACTGGTGGAATAGTTTGTCATTATGAAATAGAAGTTCGTTTATCTGGAGATTGGAAAGATCATATAGATATTAAAAATTTAACAAATTCTTTTGATATTAAAATTATAAAAGGAAATATATTAGGAGTTACAAACTTTAAACTTTTCCTGCCAAATACAAGAAATGGTGACAATGAAATTTATTTAACTACTATTTTAGAAAATTTTGGTTTTTTAGTACCAAGGACTTTTTATGTTGATGTAATTTCTAATGAATTTATAAATCAAAAATACATATTTCAAGAAAAATTTAATAAAGAATTTTTAGAGTTTAATTCTTTAAGAGAAGGACCTATCATTGAAACAAATGAAACATATTTTTGGGATACATCAACTGGAAAACCGTTTGATGAAGCTGACTACGAAATACTAACTTTTGGTAAGGTAAGAAATAAAAATTGGTCAAAAAAATCTGAAAGTAATGAATTTATATCTTTATATGCTCTCTCAAAATATAACGCGGCCTTAAACAGCAACACTGTCGATGGATTTTTGTATTCTGAACTTAATAAAAAACTTGAAATAAATACATTCGATGCATTTATTACTGCTCTTCAAGCAGAACATTTATTAGCAAATCATAATAGAGTTTTTTATTATGACAGATTAGAAGATTTGTTTAGACCTATTTATTATGATGGCAATTCAAATTTTCTTTCAAAGCAGAATTCACTCAATTATCCATTATTTGATCATCCTGGACTTATTCTTGGTGTAAACAATGCAATTTCAATTATTAAGAATAATCAACTTTCAAGTGAAAAAATTAAATTTGATCTTGAGAAAAAAGGAGTAACACTAGATTTAGATAGAATTTACGAGTTAAATAATAAATTGCTAGACAATTTATACCGTATAAAATCTGAGACAATAGTTTTGCCAAAAAATTACCCTGATTTTGAAAATGTAATTAATAGCTTGGAGTCAGAAGAAATAAAATTTATTGAAGACCAAAATTGGGTGTTTGAACCAAATTCAAGACTTGTCAATTCAAAAGATAGAAATGTAGAGTTTATAATTAAAAATAATGAAAACTATGAAATCTGTAATCAAAAATTAATATTATGTGAAACATTAAATTTTTTTGAAAAAAATATTTTTAATTTAAATTTAGATGACAAACAATATATTTTTGGACTTGACACTACCTACCCTTTAGAAGGAACAATGGATTTCCTTGAAATAAATCCTGTAAAAATAAAAATAATAAATAATGCCAAGGTAAAAATAAATAATGCTTCTAATGAAATAGAAATTATTTTTACAAGACCAAATCAAAAAGTTGTTTTCCTAGAAGGTTCTGTAATACAGAATTACTTAGTTAGTATTACTAGTAGTCAAATAAATGAATCGACCATAAGATCAGATAGAAATTTGCTTACCGGGTGTGTAACTTTTTATAGGGTGGAGTTTGAAGAAAGTTCTTTAAAAATGAATGGGTCACATTGTGAAGATTCAGTAAATATAATTGGTTCAAGTGGGAAAATAAAAGATATATTTATTGATAAAAGTGACCAAGATGCCCTAGATATTGACTTCTCTGAATTACATATTGAGAAAGTTTCTATCAAAAATTCTGGAAATGATTGTCTTGATATTTCAGGAAGTAATGTGACATTAAATAATGTATTATTATTAAATTGTTTTGATAAAGGTTTGTCAATAGGAGAAAATAGTAAAACATTTTTCTCAAAACTAAATATTAAAGATACATCAATTGGGGTTGCTGTAAAAGATTTATCAAGCTTTGTAGCTAATTTTTTAGAGATAGAAGATTCAGATTTGTGTGTAGCTGTTTACCAAAAAAAACAAGAGTTTGGTCCAGCAAGTGCTGAAACAAGAAACTTCAGTTGTGAAAATGGTGAACTTTATATTCAAAAGGGGTCATTCTTTGAAATTAGAAAGTAGAAAAGAATTAAAAGCTATTTTTGATATCAACGATGGTATCAAATTAAAAAAATTTTTGACCGAAAATTGTAAACAATTGTTTGAAGAAAGAATAATTAATTCAATTTATCTAGATACCCACAAACTTGACGTTTATAGACAGGCTGTTTCCAATGATTTTGAAAATTGCAAGTATAGATTTAGATTTTACAGAAATGAAATTAATCAAGCCAGATTTGAGAAAAAGTTAAATAGTTATGGTAAAAAATACAAAATATTTGATGAAAATATTCAATATAAAAATTCTTTTGCCCCTTATAATATTGAATCACTGTATTTATTTCCCATTACACTGGTAAAATATAAAAGAAACTATTTTAGTTATAAAAATATTAGATTAACTGTTGACGAAGAGATTAGGTTTTCAAAACCAGACATTAAAGATTTGAACAATTTTGAATATTTTGAAAATAAAATTGTAGTCGAACAAAAAATACTTAATAAAAATGATGATTCCATTGAAAAAAATTTAATTTTTCAAGCTGAAAAGTATTCAAAATTTCTAAGATCAATAGAAAAAATATATCCAAACAAAATTAGAGTTACATGAAAATTACTGCTTCACTTCTGGTTAGTTTTTTTTATTTTTACAAAAGCACATTTATAAATTTTCAATTTTTAAAATTTGATATAGATAAGTTTTTTCCTGGAATAAATTTTTCGATTTTTTGGATTTCTTTATTTTTAAGCTTACTAGTGGTTTTAATTGAATTATTTTGTTATTTTTTGTTTAATCCAAAAAAACAATATCAAAATTTTATTTTTCATGTATTTTTACACTTAATTAGTATAGGCATTGTATCTTTAGCTTTTCGTATAATAATGCAGTCCAGAAAAGAATTGACGTTTTTAATTTTGATATTAACAATACTTAGTGTTTCATTTGAAAAAATTGAAAACTATAAAAATTATAAAAAAATATCAATTGTATTGTTTTTTATTTCAATTGTGGTTATTTCCTCATTTTTAAAACAAGAATTAGAGACAAATAATGTTATATTTGATGACTGTAAATTTATTGAAAATAATAGTAATCAAAACTCTTCAAAAAAAATATTAAAAAAATTTTTAATTGTTGGACATGCTTATGGAAATCCAAAAGGATCAAATTTTGCACTTCAAGAGACGCTATTAAAATATTTTGAAAATAATAACTTAGAAAATACTAGCTTGATATTAACTGGCGATATTATAAGAAATTATTCATTAGATAATTTGTTATTAGCTAAAAATCAGATCGAATTATATTTTGATGAATATTTTATTGCACCTGGAAATCATGATTTAGTTGGAGGTAACGAATTTTATAATCTTTTTGGAAATGACTTTTTCTCTATTGAAATAGGTGAAAGTGTTTTAATTGGAGCTAATTTTAATACTCCAAATTGGTTACCATCATTACATGACCAGTATTTAATAAATGAGACTATTCAAAATTCTTCAAAAAGAAATGTATTCTTATTTTCACATCAAGTATTTTGGTTCGAAAAATTTCCAAATTCTGACATTTTAGGCCCCTATGCGCTGCTAAAAGTTTCAGAAAAAGAGCCTCTTTCATGGATAGATGTTGAAAATCAAAATCTAATATTGATCGCTGGAGATTTAGGGGTGTTTGGCTTGGAGCCTTTTTGCAAATATGATTCAAAAAATAATACTACTTTTATTTCAAATGCTATTGGCAATTATGCTAATGATAAAATACTAGAATTAGTATTTTTTGAAGATAATAGCTACCAAATAAAATTTAAAAATCTTAATAAATAAAATTATTTTATTTGAATTGTGGCCAGAGGCAGAATCGAACTGCCGACCCCTTGTTTTTCAGACAAG
>Ga0160423_10000369_pt1 | contig 36207 bp, 31 predicted proteins | sample CRUFie14St8metaG_FD_108191 | JGI IMG/M metagenome (GOLD analysis project Ga0160423, IMG submission 108191) | Marine microbial communities from the Costa Rica Dome - CRUD Field 142mm St8 metaG | ecosystem: Environmental > Aquatic > Marine > Oceanic > Photic zone | place: Costa Rica: the Eastern...
ATCCAGAAGAGTGCCGTAATGCCCGGCCCAATATTCGGCGTCATCTCCTCCGTCTTGCCAGAAGATTTCGCGCACGCCGGCCGGATAGTTTTCGAAGATGTGTTCCTGAAGTTCCCAGACTCCCGTGGCGGTGAGAGGGCTGGTTTGGTTGCCCGCTTCCCATGATTGCAGGACGAGGCCATTTTCATCGCGGAGCTCGACTCGGAGAAAATAGAAATCGGAGACATTGTTTACTCCTTTGAAATATTCCCGCACGAGGATCGGCGGAGAAGAGTCGAGGAATTCTGGAGCGTAGCCTTTGGCGAGGAGATCAATCGTTTGTGACCGGGTGCACCAGTCGTAGGAGGTCAGGAAACTTGCCCCATCAGCATCGGCTGAGTCAGGGCGAGTGGTCCAGCCGTCGCCGCCATTGACCACGGACCATCCAGTGGTGGCGCCTTCTTGAGCGGACGGGTTGGTGAGGAGATTGACGCCGGCGTGGGCGGTCGTTTGCAGCACGAGAAAGAGGAAAATGGGGAGTCTTGAGCGATTCATGGGAGAATGGGAAGGGTTGCAGGAGGAAGCAGAGGATGCCTGCGCGGGTGGGACGATAGCAAGGCTCGAGTTTGAAGCCCGCAGTTTTCGAGCCAGGTAGGGAATTTTATCGAGGAGACAGAGGAGGAGTGATAAAAAGGCCGCAAAGCCTCAGTAGCTGAAATTTAGTCTTTCCTCTCATGTTCTATTCCATCAAACATATTTTCTTTTGGCTGTCTGGAGCGGGCGCCCAAGCCCTCGAGCAATGTCCCAACTGGGAGCAGCGAAAATACGTCGCGTTCGGGGCCACGGTCTTGGTTCCCTGCGCTTTCGCCTTCATTGCCTGTTCCTATGCGCTTTCGACGATTACCGACCGCGTCGAGGTGATTTTTCCGGTGGCCTTAGTTTGGGCGTTCATCATACTAACCATCGACCGGGCGCTCCTGGCTGGCTATCGCCCGTTCCTTTCCTGGACCCGCAAGCTCTCTCAGTTTTCCCTCCGATTGTGTGTGGCCATTCTCATGGGCCTGACAATTGCTCACCCTCTGGTTCTGCTTCTTTTCAGCGACACTATCAGCTCGGTGATCGAGGAGGACCGCGCTACCGAAATCGAAGTAGTGCGGGCCGAGTTCAGCGAAACCAAGACGGGAGTGAGAACCGAGATTACCCGTCTCGATAATGCCGTCGCAGCCCAGCGGGAAAAGTGGACCGAAAGTTTTCAGGCCCGCTTTATCATTCAGGATCCTACTACTGTTGATGAAGCCATCCCCGGCCTTACTCCAGCACAGCAAACGGAATTCGATGCCGCGATCGCGGAGGCGACTGCACCCTTCAATGATCGTCTTGTTATTGTTCAACAGCAGTTCGATGAACTCTCGCCCCAGTATACCAAACTCCAGACCGAACTCTCGTATTGGCAGGCCGAGTTTGAGCGCGAGCTCAACGGCCAGCGCTCCGGCCTAGTTGGAGAGGGGCCTCGTGCAAGGTCAATCAAATCGGATCAACTTGAACCGCGTCGGGCTGAGTCGCAGCGGCTCGGTGGATTGCTGGAGCATCTCAGTGGAGAAAAAGCGATGCTTCAAACGCAGGCTCGGACTGCCGAAGCGAGTGCGATCGAGGCCTATGAAGGAAAGCTTGCCGAAATCGAAGATGCCAATCGCGCGGAAGAGGAGCGGGTGTTGGCGTTGAAGCGACAGGTCGAAGAAGACCAGGCGGGAGCTTTTGTAAGCCAGCAGAATGCGCTGCGCGAAACGATCAAGCTACAGATTGATTCACTGCTCGCCGAACAAGGCCTCGCCAAGGAGGAGTTGGCCTCAGTGGGTAAAGAGGAACGTGAACGTCTTGCTGAAATTAAGAATGAACCCCGCCGCGACATTCTCACCCAGACCCTTGCCTTGCATCACTTGTTTGAAGCTGGTGCGGAAGGAGGGGAATTTGCGTTTTACACTTATGTCATTCTCACCGCGCTCTTCATGCTTGTCGATACGATCCCTCTGGTGGTGAAGTTTTTCACCAAGCCGGGACCCTATGACAACCTCGTGGACCGTGACGAAATTACCTTTGATACCGAGCACAAGGAATTCAAGACTCACAAGGGTCGCTACAAGCAAAAACTCCCTGATGGTAATGTCATTTCAGTGACCAGGAATAAATATCTGGAAGATGCGCTGGTCGACGGTGTCGAACACTCCCAAGCCGCCCGTCAGTTCCTCGACTCACTCACCGCCATGGAGCGTTCTTTCGCCGAGAAAATGCGCCATGAGGAAGAGGCGAATGCTGAAGCAGGTCCGGAGAAACTCGCCATGATCGAGAAAATGAAGGTGAAATTTTACGAAGATCTTCAAGTGCGTATGGAGACCTTTTTCAAGAAAGAGGCGACGCAAGGCTAGGTCGGGAATCTGTTTTCCTGTGCGATTTTACAAGCCACCCCGTGATGAGAGATCCAGCTTCTGCTGTTCGTTAAGTTTCCCCTGAAGCTCGGCAGTCTTCTCTGGATACTTTTCTGCGAGATCATTTTTTTCATTGGGATCCACGGCGATATTGAAGAGCTCGATCGTTGCTTTGTCGCGGTTTTTGGTTCGGGTTAAAATAAGTTTCCAGTCGCCATCCCGCAGAGCCCATCGCTTTCCTCCGGGACCGGTGAGGTGAAGATATCGCTGGACCAATGGTTTTCCATTGAGTGCGGGCCATAGATTCAAGCCGTCCCATTTGAGCTGACCCGGTGTTGTCCGGGCTTCCGCAAGTGCGCAGAAGGTTGGCATCCAATCGATGATGCAAGCCGGCGTGTCGAATCCAGAGCCAGGCTGTAGCTTGTTGGTCCATCGGGCAATGGTCGGAACCCGAATCCCTCCTTCGTAGAGTGAGCCCTTTTGTCCCCGGAGCGGGAGATTGTTTCCGGTGAGCCGGCCGTTTGGGCACTTGTCGTCGGGGTATTTGGTGTCGTTATTTTGGGCTGTGGAGCCACCGTTGTCGCTGGTGAAAACGACGAGGGTGTTGTCTTTTTGTCCGGCATCATCAATGGCCTTTAGGATCCGACCAACCGCAGCATCAAAGTGCATGATGCAGGCGGAATATTGCCGGGCAACGTCGCCTGTGATGTTTTCCGGGACTTTCTTCAGCCATTCCTCCGGCTCACGAATCGGCAGGTGAACGGCGGTATAAGGAACGTAGAGAAAAAAGGGCTTTGGATTGTCCGAGGATTTTTTGCCGCCGATCCACTTCACCGCTTCATTTGTCAACAGGTCGGTAACGTGGCCTTCTTCCTCAATCAATTTGTGATTCCGGTGCCAGGTAACCGAGTAAGGCCCTTTTTTATAGTGATGGTTGTAGGGCGCGATTCCTCCCGCCAGTGAGCCATAGCTGTACTCGAAGCCAAAGTGATTGGGCCCCCATTCCGGTTTTGATCCGAGATGCCATTTTCCGATCAAGGCGGTGGAGTAGCCTGCCTTGCTGAGCGCTTTCGCAACGGTCATCGTTTCGAAGGGGAGGCCCTGGTTGTTGATTGGAGTGGTGATCCCAAAACGACTCCAATACCGCCCTGTAAGAAATCCCGCCCGGGTCGGACTGCAAACCGGAGCGACGTAGTGTTGCCTCAATTCGACACCCTCGGCCAGAAGTTGATTCAAGTTGGGAGTCGGAGTATTCCCGCCGTGAAATTCCACATCAGCCCAGCCAAGATCGTCGGCGATGATGAAAACAATGTTGGGTTGTGACCGGGCATTAGCAAAAACAGAGCAGGCGAGAGCAAGGAAGGAAGTGATCTGTTTTTGCATCGATCTGTTCTGACACAAAGCAGGAACATCTTCCAAGCATGAATCCGCTGAAATCGATGTATTGGAGTTCCAGAGTTCTCCCAATTCGCGGAGAGAAGAAGTGAGAGGGCTCCGGGCTTAAAGCAGGGAATCTAAAATCAGATTGGTGGATTCGACAATCCGCTGATCACGTGGGCGTAGGTCCGGAGTGAAGGGTTCGCCGGTGAGGTGTTGCAGTCCCTGAATGTAACGCACGGCGATTTCGGCAGCTTGCTCGTCGGAGAACTGCTGCCCTTGTTCCTTCACCATGCCCCGGGCGAATTCCTTGGAGAAAGAGACTGGCTTGCCATTGCGGGTCTGGACGTTTCCGTTTTCGTCAAGAGCCCAGAAACGGGACGAATCCATGGTGTAAAGTTCGTCTGCCGCGACAATGTTACCATCAGCATTGATGCCGTGCTCGGTCTTGGTGTCGACGAGGATCATTCCTCTTTGAGCGAGGTTTTGAGAAACGATGCCGAAGGCCATCAGGGAGGCGTTGCGAATCTGGGTGTATTGCTTTTCGGTGCAGATACCGTTCTCAACGAGGAAGTCGGCATCGATAGTGCGATCGACGGCCTCCTTGGTGCTTGGTGTATCCATGAGATAGGGAAGGCGGCCGTTGGGCTCGAGCTCGGAGGTCGTTAGTTCGTGGCCGGCGTATTTTAAATTATCCTGTCCTGCTTCCTTGGCGGCGAGCCAATGTTGGTAGAGGGAAGTGGAAGTCGAGCTCTCCGCCATGTAGAGGCGAAGGACGTTTTCCAGTTTCACCAGACTGAGATTTTCCGCGGGGATCACCGTCGAGCTGGGGATGAGGCCATTGACTTCGAATTGCGAGGAGCCGAGGACATGCTTCACCAGGCGGAGCATGTGGTCGTGGTTGAAGGCGAGGACCTGGTCCTTGAAGGGAATAGCGCCCCGGTTGACATCGTGGGTGGAGATCCGGTTGTTGCGGAACATCAGGCGAATCGACTTTCCGGCGGGCGTTTTCAGGGCATCGCCGAAGACGGAATCGGACACTTTGCCCTCTAGAACCGTGCAGCCCTGCAACCGCGGAAGGTCGCCGTCTTCGATCAATTGTCTGATGGGACGTCCCTCGTTCACGGCTGCTCCGTTAGCTGCCACCAATTCGCGAATTTCCTGTTCGTTGAGCATGTGTGAGTCTCTGCACGTATTGCTACTACCAGAATGGGCCGGTGGGGAGTCGAAACTTTAGGGATGGCGGGATCGAGCTACTCAGGGAGTCGATTCCCGAGAGATGAGGCTAAAAAAAGTCGGGGAGATTCGTTCTCCCCGACTTTTTGCTGCGAGAGTGGTGAAGGTTGCCACCCCGGGGCCACCGGGGAGCCGGGGATCCCTAGTTTTTAAGGAGATCAACCATGGCCTGCCCCATGGCGAGGCCAACGTTCATGTAGGTCTTGGCATTGCCTCCGTAGTGGCTGTTTGAGGCCCCACCTTGGGAAAGGGGGTGAGTGTAGACGGTGGCAGCTTCTCCTTTGTGGGCTGCGGCGAAGGCGAACATGCCGTCGATGATGAGCTTCTCATTGCCCTTGGCGTTATCCTTGTCCGTTTGACCGAGGGTGGCGACGACCATCTTGGCTTTTGGAGCATTGAATTCCTTGCGGAGGGCGTTGAGGAGGCTGCCGAGATTTTTTTCATACATCGCGGCGTGTCCCTCGTTATAGCGATCCTTATCGCCCTGCCACCAGAAGAATCCGGCGACCTCATATCCCTTCCCGCCGGGGTAGTGTTTCTCGAGATCGGCGAGGACTTTCTTGGCGCGGTCAATGTCGCCGTCATATTGCACACCGGCCTTCCAGCCGATGGGCTTGGGCTCGGTGCCTTTTTCCCACTTCAACGGAGATTCTCCGTATCCGGCGTAGACCATGGTCTTCTTGTTGCCCTTCTTGTCGGTCTCTTCGTATTCGTAGGAAGGACTTCCGGGAGCGAGAATATCCCATCCGAGACTGCGGTTGCCGATGCAGCTTTTGAGAATGAGAACGGGTTCGCTGTGGAGGTTACCCATGTGATGGCCGATCCCGATTTCCGGACCGATCTTGCCTCCGCTGATGTTGAGCCATCCGCTTTTCTTAACGCCGCCGCCGGGGCCACCGCTTCCCATTGTGAAGACATTGCGGACGTCCTGGCGCTCAATCCAGTTGCCTTGGTCATCGGCTAGGAAGGGGTAGAGGTTTTCCTTTTTGACGGCATTTTCGAGTGTGCCGTCTTTGTCTCCGGCGACCTTGCCGAAGCCGAGCATGTTGGATTGTCCCATGAGGATGTAGACTTTCACGGGCTTGCTCATATCGGCGGGCTTACCGTCGGGGTCGGGCAGAGTGTCTTGAGCCATCGCGAAATGGGACATCCCAAAGCACAGAGTGGCGAGGAGAGAGGAGATTTTGGTCGTTTTCATAGGCTATTTCAGTTCTGCCGATAGAGCTGTCACATTCGCGTTGGGATGGCGACCATTTTCCTCGCTTCGGCCTGCTCATTTTGGAGCAGGACCTTCAGAGGAGGAGCTTGAGTTTCATAATGGCACCCTACAGGAAGCTCGCTCCCAAACCAATCAATCCTCCGCAGACCCCGCCCCAGACGACGAGCCAGCCGAGGTGTTGGCGGATCATTTGCTGGATGATTTCTTTGACCAACTGAGGCGTAAGCTCTTCGAGTCTTTTCTCGACGATCACGCTGACCCGGTCGAGGAGATGGGAATGATCGCCTACTCCGCTCATCAGGGCCGGGAGCTTCTTTTGGAACTCTTCCGCCGAAACGATGTCCTTCACTGCGGCTCTCATCTTGTCGATAAAGTCGGGCTTGATGGGGTCGAGGGCTTCGGCTCCTCCGAACATAGCGAGGGTCGCCCCGAATTTGGATTCCATGACTGCTGTCTGGAGAGCCTCGAAGCTGGGATTTAGATCCACCGAATCGATCAAGGTTGAGAGGTCGATTTTGGAATCGTTTGAGCCATCACCGCCCTCGAAAAAACGCGAAATGTTTTCCTTCGTGAAAAATTGCCGCATGATGAGTTGGTTAATCCCCTTTTTAAAATCCTCGAAGCGCGCGGGAATGACACCGGAGCCATAGAAGCCCGGGACCTTTTCAAAAAGCATGTGAATGGCGAGCCAGTTTGTCAGGGCTCCCGAAAAGGCGAAGAGCCCGATGCTCAGGACGGGCTGGCGATAGGGGGCTTCTAGAAAGTAGCCAACAACTGTCAGGAGGATCGCAATGAAATTCGTGACCAGACTCTTGTCAAAGAATCGGCTCTGCACTGGCGTGCTTTTGGGGACGCTCATTCTGCCCGAAGATTCAGGTATGTTTGAGCAGACGAGCAATCACGAAATTTTATTTTTTTGGATGAATCTTGGGTGGTTCCTTTTTTGGTTCGGTATTCCAGGTGGGACGTCTATAGTAGGAACTATCACGTTTTCACCAGGGTTTCTGACATAGATGCGGCTCCTCAAATCAGTATTTTCCATTGTCGCAATCGCGGTGGTGTTGACCTCGTGTGATGATGGTTGGGAGGTCAGTGAGGGAGTATTCCCGCGCAAGCCGATCAAGGTGGTGGTGCCCTTCGGGCCTGGCGGGGATAGCGATACCTTTGCACGTATCATGCAGAAGACGATTCGCGATCACGAATTGCTGCCGGAGCCCCTCGTGATTCTCAATGTTCCGGGAGCCGGCGGGACGATCGGGAGTCGGAGAGTCCGCGATGCCACGCCCGATGGCTATACAATTCTCAATCTTCACGAGGGAATTCTGACTTCAAAATACGCGGGACGGGTTTCCTATGGCCCCGAGGCCTTTCGTCCGATTGCCGCAACCGCGCTGTCGAACCTGGTCATCTGCGTGCGCGAGGAGTCATCCTATCAAACGCTTCGTGACCTGCTTGAATCAGCGGCGGAAAAGCCGGATTCGGTTTTGTTTGGAATGGCGCAGGGAACTCCGACGCATTTTGCGGGACGTCAATTGGAAAAGGCGGGAGGCAAGGTGAAGTTTCGTATGGTCGCGAGTGGCGGTGGCGCGAAGCGGAGAAATGATCTCGTGGGTGAACACATCGACGCCACGCCTTTTTCGCTCGCCGAATATATGGTTTTTAAGGAAGGCGGAGTGCGGGCGATTTGTTATCTGGCAGCGGAGCGCCATCCGGATTTGCCCGAGGTTCCAACCGCGGGGGAACTCGGCTACGACGTGGTGATGCCGCACGTGCATTATTGGTGGGCGCCCAAGTCGACGCCGGACGCAGCGGTGGAAAAAATCGCGTCGGTGTTGAAGGCGGCGATGGAAACGGATTACCTGAGTGGCAAGTTGGCCGAGACCAAAACCGAGCCGCTCTTTTTGCGGGGCGCGGCATTGGAAAAACACCTCGCAAAACGGGAGGACGAATTCCAGGACATCGCGCTCGTGAGCTACGAAGGATTGCCCGATCCGGTTATGCCGATGCTGGTCATTGTCGTGTTCTTGGGTGGGCTGATTGCATTTCGTTGGTTTAAAGGAAGAGTCAGTTCGGTTAACGCACCGGTCGTTTGGCGACACGGCGCTCTGAGTTGTCTCGTTCTCACGCTCTATGTGATTTCGATGCAAATCGCCGGAGTATCTTACGTCTTCGCGACGATGGCCTTCATCCCAGCTCTCGCTTTCATGGGCGGGGCGCGTTCCAAGCGATCAATCGCGACCGTGGCGGTGCTTGGGATGGTTCTGGCTTGCGCATGCTTTTGCATCTTCACCAAGGTCCTCGTGATCGATCTCCCGTAGCCGATGATTTTAGAAGTCCTCTCATCACCAAGCCTCGTCTTTCTTGTTCTGCTTGGAACAGCGCTTGGGATCACCGTGGGTGCTATTCCGGGACTAACCGGAGCGATGTTGATTTCGCTCTCGCTCCCGCTGACTTTCGGAATGGACGGGCAAAGCGCGCTGGCTTTTCTCGTGGCAATGTATGTCGGCTCGGTGAGCGGAGGTTTGATCACGGCGACTCTTCTGCGCATGCCGGGAACGCCGGCGTCGATCATCACAACACTCGATGGTTACCCGATGGCACAATCCGGGAGAGCCGGCCGAGCGCTCGGGCTGGGGATTGGCGCGTCATTCATTGGCGGGATTCTCTCGTGGATCGCGCTGGCGCTGGTGGCGAGACCGATCGCGGAATTGTCGACGGTGCTTGGGCCGTGGGAATTCTTCGCGCTGGTTCTGATGTCGCTCGTCTTGGTAGTCGGCGTGAGTGGAAAATCGCTCACCCGTGGCGCGCTTTCGTGTGCGCTGGGAATTCTCTGCGCTCTGCCTGGAACGGCTCCCGGGAGCGGGGAGCTGAGACTGACCTTTGGTTTTAGTGCGATGGATGATGGTTTCAAATTATTACCGGTCCTCATTGGTCTCTTTGCCCTGAGTCGCGTTATTGCCACACCGCCGCAGAGTGCTTCGGAGCAAGGAAAGGTAGAGGGGCGAATCGTCGTTAAATTACGAGAGTGGAAAACTCATTGGCTCAACCTCTTGCGTTCGTCGACGATTGGAACGGGTGTAGGAATTCTCCCGGGGATCGGAGCTAACATCGGGTCGCTGATCGCCTATTCGACTTCACGTGCGACCTCTAAAACTCCGGAGAAATTCGGAACCGGTTGCGAGGAAGGCGTGGTGGCATCCGAGTCGGCCAACAATGCCACAGTGGGTGGAGCGCTGGTGCCGCTGATCGCGCTTGGGATTCCGGGAAGTGTCATTGATGCCATTTTACTGGGCGCTTTTGTCATTCATGGTTTGCAGCCCGGGCCGATGCTTTTTGCCAATGAACCGAAAATCGTCGAGACCATCATCTCATCCTACCTGTGGGCAAATATCGCCATGGTGATCCTCATGCTCATGAGCGCCCGCTGGATTTCCAAGCTGGCGCGGATCAAACATCATATCCTCATCCCTATCGTGGCAGCCTTTTGTGTGCTGGGGTCGTATTCCCTGGCGAATCGCTTTTTCGATGTCTGGGTGATGATCGGTTTCGGGATTGCCGGATGCCTTCTTGAGCGCTGGCGAATTCCGTTGGCGCCTTTTGTGATCGGGTTCGTTCTCACGCCGCTGGGTGAGGATTCAATGGTCGCCGCTCTGATGAGTTCTGGGGGAGGCTGGGCTCCCCTGTTTACCCGTCCTATGTCGCTGGGCTTCCTTGTCGTCGCGGGACTTCTTTTATTCTGGTCGCTGCGTCAGCGTCGTGCCATTTCTCCCAAAGCCGAATGACTAAAAAACGACCACCCAACATTCTCTGGTACTGCACCGACCAACAACGCTTTGACACCATCGGGGGCCTAGGTAACCAGCATGTCAAAACCCCGGCGATTGACGCGCTCGTGGAAGGCGGCACGGCCTTCACCCATGCCTATTGTCAAAGCCCGATCTGCACACCAAGTCGTACGAGTTTCATGACCGGGCTCTATCCGACGCGGGCGCACAATACGCGCAATGGCAATGACACATTCGAAGGGCATCCTCCGCTGGTCAGCAAGCTGGTCGCTGAGGCAGGATATCACTGCGGGCTGATTGGGAAATTTCACCTGCAGAGTTCGGGCCTGCGAACCGAGCCGCGGCTCGACGATGGCTTTTCCTTTTGGAAATTCAGTCACGCTCCCCGGGACGATTGGGAAGAAGGTCACGACTATGCTGATTGGGTGCAGGAAAAGGGTGGTGATCTCACCGCGATGCGCGAGAGCGAGGGCAATGTCAGCGCGGAGTTTCATCAGACAACCTGGGCCACCGAGCGGGCATTGGAGTTCCTTGATGAGGCGGCGGATATCGATAAGCCATGGATGCTCAATATCAACCCCTACGATCCGCACCCTCCGTTCATTCCGCCGAAGAAATACGCTGACAAGTTCGACGCTGAATCAATGCCCGGACCGCATTTTCGTGAGACGGATTATGAATCGCAGGCGAAGTTAGGGCCGGTTGATTTTCAAACCGAAGCCCAGTCTCCGGAGGACCGCGGGGCCAAGAAGATCCAGGCGCTTTATTACGCGATGATTGCCCTCATCGACGACCAACTGGCACGCATCATTCAGCGTCTCGATGAAACAGGTCAGCGTGAGAACACGGTGGTTATCTTTACGAGCGATCATGGAGAATCCTTGGGAGATCACGGCTTATTGTATAAAGGCTGCCGCTTCTACGATGGTCTCGTTCGGGTGCCCTTGATCTTCAATTGTCCCGGCAGCATTGAAAGCGGGCTACAGAGTGAGGCTCTCGTTGAATTACTCGATATGAGTGCGACGATTCTTGACTTTGCCGGAGTCGAGCGCCCGGAGTATTTCCAAGGCGATACTTTGCGATCGATCCTCTCCGGAGAGAGTGAGGCAGGTCATCATCGCGACAGCATTCGTTCCGAATACTTCGATGCGCTCGATAAGAAGTTCTGCAATGGCAATGCGTCATTCGCGACGATGTATCGCACCCGGAGATACAAGCTCACGGTCTACCATCGCGATAATCTCGGTGAGTTGTTTGATCTCGAAAACGATCCTCATGAGTTCGACAACCTCTGGGACGATCCGGCCCATGCTGAAATCAAGAACAAGCTCATTCTTGAAAGCTTCAATGATCACGTCATGAAAACCACGGACGTTGGAAGCCGCCGGATTGCGCCCATGTGATTCTTCCGCTAGGTTTGAAGGCATGTTGAAATACGCCTATCCGTTTCTTGCGTTTCTTTTACCACCCATTGGATGGGCCGAGCCTCTGGCGGGGACGAAGCCGCTCGATTGGGAGGGTGACATCGCTTCGCGCCTTGTTGATTCGGCGGACGCTTTTTTACTGAAGAAGATCGAGGAGACGATTGCGGCCGAGAAAGCGGAGGATCCGGATCGTGCGGAGCTGGCGAGAATTCTCGGAGTGGTAGATCAGCGCGTCGGAGCGGATTCGCGCCTCGAAGAGATAGGAAAGGTGGCGGAAGGAGTAACCTATTCGGTTCACGAAGTTCGTTGGGAGGCTTTCGGTGATGTGCATGGGGAAGGGCTGTGGCTGAAATCATCAACGGGAAAGAAAACGATGATTGTGATTCCCGATGCGGATCAATCGCCGGAGGAATGTTGGGCGGCTTTCCAGTATGCGTCGAAAGGTTTCAATGTCTATGTGCCGGTGTTGATCAACCGAAAACTGGGGCCGCATAAGATTTCGAATCGGGAATTTATTTATCGTCCGGCTTTTGAGTTGGGGCGTCATCTTATTGGATACGAGATTCAGAAAATCCTGCTCTTAGTGGATCGATTGGGTGATGATCTTGTTGGCGTGTATGGACATGGAGAGGGAGGAATGTTGGCGCTCTTTTCGGCGGCGCTTGACGAGCGGATTCCGAAAGTGACGGTGAGCGGTTATTCCGGTCCGGGCGCTGACTTATGGGAGGAGCCGGCGGAGCGAAATGTCTTTGGACTTCTCAAGGATTACGATCGAGGTGCTCTGGAAAGAATGATTGCTCCGAGAGAATTGGAGTTTCTAAAACAGACACCTGGGCCGGCGATTGTGATTCAAGCTGGTGCTACTCGCGGAAAGCCGGGCCGTCTTATTTCCAGAGGAGAACCCAAGAAATGGGATGGCGCTCCGCCATCGAGGATGCTTCGAATAATTGATCGGGAAGCGCGTCATGCGCGGCAGTTGCACGAGCTGGATCGTCACAACCAACAGTTGTTGGTGGAAAGTCCGTATATACGGAAGAAATTCATGGGGAATTTGAAGACGGATTCCATGGAGGCCTTTCAGGAATCGCAGAAATTCTATCGCGACTACTTCTCCGAGAAAGTAATCGGTCGATTCGACGACAAATTGCTTCCGGCGAATCCTCGAAGTCGGGAAATCCAGATCAACGATAAGGTGCGAGGCTATGAGGTCGTGTTGGATGTCTTCGAGGATGGGAGTTTCTTCGCGTATGGAATTTTGATTGTTCCCAGAGATCTCAAGGCCGGTGAATCCCGTCCTTGTGTGGTGTGTCAGCACGGGTTGGAAGGGCGTCCGCAGTCGACGATTGGAGAGAAGGATGCGAACTACTATGAAGCCTTTGCCACCAAATTAGCGGAGCATGGTTACGTGACCTTCGCTCCACAAAACCTCTACATTTTTAAGGATCGATTTCGCACGCTTCAATTCAAAGCCAACTCCATTGGTCGCACGCTCTTCTCATTGATGGTTCCGCAGCACCAGCAGATTACCGATTGGTTGGGTGGCCTGGACTTTGTGGATGAGAAACGAATTGGATTTTACGGCCTCTCCTACGGTGGCAAGTCGGCGATGCGCATTCCGCCACTAGTGGATACATATTGTCTCTCGATCTGCAGCGCGGACTTTAACGACTGGGTTTGGAAGAATGCCTCGACGCGGAGTCCGTATAGTTACTCGAATAAAGGCGAGTATGAGATCTTTGAATTCGATCTCGGCAGCACTTTTAATTACGCGGAAATGGCGTCCTTAATTGCTCCACGACCGTTTATGGTTGAGCGGGGTCACTTCGATAGCGTCGCTCCCGACGAGAGGGTGGCACTTGAGTTTGCCAAAGTGCGGCATTTATATGCTGCCAAATTGGGGATTGGTGAGCGCGCCGAGATCGAGTGGTTCGTTGGGCCGCACAAGATCAACGGGAAGGGGACCTTTGAGTTCCTCGACCGTTGGCTGAGGAGATAGGGAGATTTCGTGGCTGGAATGGATTTCATATTCTGCTTTCCTCTCCCTGCATGGGTTCCAATCGTACAACCGTCCTTGCCGGCATTGCCGCGAATAACGCTTCGCTGTTTCATCGGGTTCAATTTAGCGTGGGGGATGCAATGGTGATGATCGATTTTGCAGACAAGCCGTCTGTTTTGATTGTCCGGGATCTTGAAATGGACCGGGCTCGCCAGATTGCGAAGACCGACCGGGTTTGTTGTGCCGCTGACTTTACGCCGGAGGGCGGACTCTCCGGTGATCGGGATTCCGCGTTGGCGGAAGCGGCGGCGGAATGTCTTCGCCAGGCCGGCGAGACTTCGGTCACCGTTGATCGGACGCTGCCTTATCTCTACGCTCACTTTATGATGAAGGCCGGTATTAAAATCGAATACTCGGCGGATTTCGGCGTGAAAGAACGTCGCACGAAGAATGCCGAGGAGATCGAGCATTTGCGTCATGCCCAAAAGGTGACCGGCGAAGCGATGACCTTCGCTTGTCGATTAATCGCAAACGCAATTCCTGATGGGGAAGGGGTTCTTCATCATGAGGGAAGCGCGCTTACTTCCGAACGGGTTCGCGCGATGATCACTGCTTTTTTGGTCGAGCGAAATTTTTCCAATGCCCACGATTCAATCGTCGTCACCGCTCCTCATGTCGCCGACTGCCATCATTTTGGGAAAGGTCCTTTGAAGGCGAATGTTCCGGTGATCGTGGATATTTTCCCGATGGATAACACAACGCGTTACAACGGTGACATGACCCGAACGGTGGTTTGTGGCGAACCGAGCGATGAGTGCAAGAAAATGCATGCCGCGGTTTGCGAGGCCAAGGCTGTAGGGTGCGAGGCCCTGAAGGCGGGTAGGACGGGAGAGGCAGTGCATCTCGCGACTGCGGCTGTGATTGAGAAACATGGCTACTCGATGGTGCGTGGCGACGCCCGTCACGATGAGGGTGTGCCCACGATGCGCCACGGAACCGGGCATGGAGTTGGTTTGGAAGTTCACGAACCGATTCTGTTAGATCACGGTGGCGGCGAAATATACGCCGGCGAGGTCTTTACGGTGGAACCCGGTTTGTATTCTTCAGTCATCGGTGGTGTCCGCATCGAGGACATGGTCCGCGTTACGGAGACGGGCCACGAGGTTCTCTCGCCGGTGCCGGAAGGGTTGAATTGGAAGGACTGATTGATATTACAGGACTCCAATCGGGCCAAAGCCGATCTCCTCGTCAAGATCAACGGGAAGTTGATACATCGGGACGAAGCCGGAGTGAGTTCTTTTGATTCCTCGGAGCAGAATAGCGACGCGGTTTTTAAAGGTCTCCGGCTTTTGCGTGGGAGCGCCGAACTGCATAACCATCAGGGTTTTCTCAGCGACGATGAATTGATCGAGCAGCTGGATCGCACGCTGGCTTAGAGTTTTTGAGGCGCAGTAGCTTCTGCGGACTTTATTTCGTCGAGAATGAAATTGAGGCTCTTTTTGCGGGGTCGGATTGTCAAAGATCGGAGCTTTCCAGGAGAAAATGAATTTTATTTGAGATTTTTGTAAACGATCGTTGGAAATGGGATCGATGACTATTAGGGAGAAGTTTGGTCCCCCAGAGGCCGCCCCCCGAAAGGCCCTCGTTATCATTAAGAGAGAGGGTCCTCTATCTGGTGGGAGATCGGCTGTTCGCACGATAGATAGACATTTTGGAAATAAGTAGTATCTCCGGGGCGTTATCCTGTCCTCGTCTCTCGACGTTTAGTCCTCCTTCTTCTCAAAAAATCCAGACTGTCAAATTCAGTTCTTAAAAATAGTGATGAAAAGAATCAAACTCTTCGCCTTTCTCCTCACCCTCCTTGCCATCGCCAAGGTAGGAGCCGCTTCTCCGAATATTGTGTTTATCTTTGCTGATGATTGGGGTTGGGGAGATCTCAGCTGCCACGGGCATCCCTATGTTGAAACGCCGAATATTGATCGTCTCGCAAAGGAGGGGACGGACTTTCATCGCTTCACGGTGGCGAGTGGAGTGTGTTCGCCGAGTCGCACCGCTGTGATGACGGGGCACTTTCCAGCGCGTTACAATATCGATGGCCACTTCGCCTGGGTAGCGAGTAATGCCAAGCGGGGGATGCCGGATTGGCTTGATCCCAAGGCCCCGCTGATGACCCGCTTTCTGCAAAAAGCGGGATACCGTACGGCGCACTATGGGAAGTGGCACTTGGCGAACAATATGATTCTGGATTCGCCTTTGCCGAAGGTTTACGGCTACGACCGGGCCTGGGCGTTTAACTGTGCCGGCGAGCAAATGCCCGTGCATGACGATTCCAAGCATGCCGTGAAATTTATCGAAGATTGTCACGAAGAGGGAAAGCCCTTCTTCCTCAATCTCTGGGTGCACGAGCCGCATACGCCTTTTCACACCGTGCCAATGTATCGCTGGCGTTTTCGAGACCTGCCTGAGGCCGATAACATTTATGCTTCGGTTCTTTCCCACGCCGATGATCGTATCGGTGAAGTGCTCGATGCACTTGATCGCCTGAAGCTGACTGAAAATACCCTCGTTGTTTTCAGCTCCGACAACGGTCCGGCCCGCGCAAGCAAGCCGACGGTGTTAGCTCTGAATCACGATACGGCCACCGGCGCAGGTTATGGCATCGGCGCGGCCAAGGGCATTACCGGAGGTCGCCGAGGATACAAAGGTGCGCTTTTCGAGGGAGGAATCGGAGTTCCCTTCATCGCCCGCTGGCCCGGTGAAATTGCGGCCGGAAAAGTGGACGCTGAGTCCCTGATTTCAGCGGTAGATCTTCTCCCGACCTTTTGCGAGATTGCCGGAGCGCCTTTACCCGTGAGCTACAAAGCCGACGGAGTGAGTCAGGTGGCAGCTCTCAAGGGTGAGCCTGTTCCCTTGCGTGGAAAGCCTTTGTTTTGGAAAATGGGCGGAAACAAAAACCGCGCCGATCACTGGGTGAACTACGCCGTGGTGCACCAGCATTGGAAGTTGGTAACAAACAATGATAACAGCCGGGTCGAACTCTACGACCTCGTTGCCGACCTTGCGGAGAAGGTCGATGTTGCCGCGAAGAACCCCGGGGTAGTTACCACGATGCTCAAACAATTAAAAACCTGGCAATCCACTCTTCCCGAGATGCCAACAGGTGATGTTTTCTCTGCCGAAAGAAACGCAAAGAAGTAATTTCCCCTCTGTTGTGAGGAGTTGGGACAGGTGCGGAATCAACGATTTACCTGAAGGCGAAAGAAGTGCTGATCTGTAATGACTCCTGCGAATTCAATGGTGACTTTGTGGAGGGAGGGCGCGAAGAAATTTTCATCGATAGTGAGGTTCCCATCAACACCGGCGATCTGATCTTGCCATATTTCGAGATCATCGGAGAATTGAGCTCTTGGACTGAGGTAACTTGCCTGGGCGGCGAGAGGGAAAGAGGCAAGGGTGTTTCCATTGGAAAACTCAAATACGAGAGGCGGGTTTTGATCGGGCGTGGCGGGATTGGTTCCGAGGACAAATTCGATACTATTGGGAAGTCCGTCTTTGTCCGGATCAGCGTCAAAGCCGGCATCTTCAACGGTGAGGCCATTGGTAGTTTGAGACCAGATGGTGAATGGGTCAGTATCGCTGATCAGGACGATTCTACTGCCGCCGAAGGCGTAATCGATGGAATATCCGGCGGGGATGTTGTTGATGTTGGTAAAGGTTCCGGTGAGGGAGCCATAGGAAGCGATGGCATAGATGGGCTCGGTGAAACCACCGCCAAGGTCGGTGAGAGTGAGCGTTGCTCCAGTGATGTCGAGAGAACCGGTAACGTCGAAGCGGTCATTGGAGGGACCGTCGATTTCGATAAGAAGGGCGCCGATTTTGGCATCGTTTGTTGCGGTGAGAGCTCCGGTGGATTGACCAGGAGAGATTGTCCCGTTGCCGACAATTTCCGCGCCGATACTTCCCGTGCCGCCGAGGGTTCCATCGGGTCCAATGACGACCTGGGAACTTGTGGAGAGCTTGACTTGATCCCCGATGGTGAGTTGACCTTCGGTGATGGAAGTGGTCCCGGTGTAGGTTGGGCTATTGGTGAGGTGAAGATGGGAGGTTCCGGTTTTGGTTAGATTGGCTGGGTTAAGATATTCGCTGATTTCTCCATTAAGGGTAAAGGTGGCAGTTCCATCGCCGTCAATAGTGAGATCGTGATAGAGGATGAAGGGATTACTGATCTCGTAACTAAAGTCAGGACCCTTGCTCCCAAGAGACAAGCTGGGGGGTGTGCCGGAGAGGTCGTTGGAAAAGAGCAATTCGTTTCCAGCGATGGTGGCCGATTGGGGATTGGCTCCAATGAAATCACCGGTCATCTTGAGGGAATTCAACATGAAGGTGAGGCCGGTAGAGCGCATCATGTTGTTATTGGCGGTGTAGGAAAAGTTGTCGGTGGTCGGGAATTCGAGGACGCACCCGGCAAAGGCGTCGAGACTGAGCAAGGTGTCCCGGGAGGCGGTGTCGGGATCGGTCCAGGCGTTTTGGGTGGACCAATTGAGGGCGACCGGAGGGTTGGCGCCGCCGCCACCGATTGTGCCGCGATCGAGCGTAAAGTCGTCGAGCCTGGCAAAGCCGGATCCGGTTTGGGCCGAGTTCAGTGAGACAAATAATTTTTTACCGTTGGCTGAAGCGGGGATGGGTGGAAATAAGGCAATCTCGGATTGGTAAGAGCTATCCAGTGACGAGAGCTCTGAATCGAGGGACGCAAGAATCGTTGGTGTGCCCGAGAGGGAGTCGTTGGACGTGGTAAACAGGCTCACTCTGATTTTGTCGCCGGAGTCATTCCAGTTAGAGGCATCTCGCCATTGATAGGTTGCTTGGAAGATGTCGCCGGTAGCGATAGTGTGATTGGTTTCGAGTCCGAATTCTCTGGCGGCGGTTTCCGCAATGATGGCGTTCCGGGTGCCATTGGCATCGAGGGAAGTTTGAGTGGCGTTAAGGCTTTCCGCTCCGGTGCCGATATTTTGCCAGGTGGGGGTTTGATCGAAGGTCTGTGCTCCGGATCCGCCCCCGGCATTAAAATCGCCATTGAGGAGAGCCCCTCCGACGAGAGTGAGGTTGGAGGTGAATGGTCCGAGATCAACGGGTTGAGGGTTCAGGATAAAACGGTCGTTTAGATTGATGGAATTCGGTGATTTGTTGAGCCCAGCGTGACGTGGTTTATCTGCTCCAACTTCGAAGGCGGTGAAGTCCTTTAGAAGCTCCTCGACGATTTCAGGGTTGGCATCGGCGAGGTTGGTGGACTCGCCAATGTCGCTGGAAAGGTCGAAGAGAGAGAATGGGGCAGAGGTGCTGTTGCTGGTGAGTTTCCATTTACCTTTGCGCACTCCAACTTTGGATTCGCTGCGAATGGTGAGCACTTCGTGTGGAGGTTCGATCGTGGTCCCTCTGAGGTGGGGGATCAGGCTGACGCCATCGATGTCTGCAGGAGGAATGGCACCGGCGGCCTCCAGGCAAGTGGGGAGGATGTCGATGGAGTGGATGGGCTCGTGGTAGGTGTCATTTTCGGGAAGTCCGGGACCCGCGATAATCATGGGGACTCGGGTGCCGCCTTCATAGACGGATCCTTTAAAATTATTGAGAGGAGTATTAACGGTTCCAATGCCATTGGCGCCGCCATTGTCATTGATGAAAATCACGAGGGTGTTGTCGGTAAGAGAGATCGATCCGTCGCCGGCAGGGTCATCGAGTTTGTTGAGAATGTTGCCAATTTCTTTGTCCATGGTGAGGACCATGGAGGCATAATCTTTTCGTTTGTCAGTAAGGCCGGCGAGACGTGGGTCATCGATATCGGGAGAGGGGCCGATGGGGCCGTGCGGAGCGGTGAAGGCGACGTAGAGGAAGAAGGGAGCGGGATCGTCGTAGTGCCGGTCAATAAAATCCACGGCTCCAATTCCAAAGGCGTTGGTCACGTAGTTGTTGGTGGTATTCCAGGGAGCGGTTGTTTCGAGAACGGTATCGGAAAAAGGCGAAGTGATCGTCTCCCGGAGTTCGCCAGATCCAGTCACGGATCCGATGGTGTAATTGCGGGAGCCTTTCCAGATTCCAAAGAACTCGTCGACGCCCTGATTTTCAGGACGGTTGCCCAAGCCATTGTTGTTTGCGCGGGCGCCGATGTGCCATTTGCCAATGACTCCGGTGGTGTAGCCCTCGGCACCCATTCGGTCGAAGATAGTGGTAGTATCCGGTGAGAGGCCATCGATCGCGGTGGCTCCCATGAGATTGTTAATGTTGTATTCGTAGCCGACGCGTTGCTGATAGGATCCAGTGACGATGGCAGCTCGGGACGGGGAGCAGACGGCCGCGGTGTAGGCGTTGGTTAGGAGGGTGCCGCGCCCGCGCAGGGAATTGAGATTCGGGGTGGGCACTGGACTGGCAGCCTGATCGGGGTTAAGGGTCTGGAGGTATTCGTCCATGAATTCCCAGTCGGCGTAACCCGCATCGTCCGAAATGATCACGACGACGTTTGGTTTTTGAGCAAAAACGGGGAAGACGAGGAGAAGAAGGGCAATCGGAAGATACTGAAGCGACATGGCGGACTGGGTGAGTATTTCAGATGAATCTAGAGATGTCTCTGCAAATTCTCCAATGCGCGGCCCATTTCCGAGCGGGAGCGGCGGTTCATTCGGATCCGTGTTGAGTAGTAATAAGTGGCTTGATCTTCATCTTGCGGAATTTCACCCAGCCGGCGTGGTTTCCGGCGCCGTAGGTTTGGATGGCGAGGTGGCCCGGAGCAAGGTGCTTGGCGAGGCGCTTCGCATTCTGGTAGTCGACGATCTTTTTGCTGTTGAGCCAGACTTCAATGTGTGGGCCGAGAGCTTTGATACGGAGGGAATTCCACTCCTTGGGTTTGCGGTATTCGTCTTTGGCATCGCCCTTGTCGAGCCAGTTACCTAGGTAGAGCCCGACTGGTTCGTCGGCCGCTCCCCGGCCGATGTTCACTTGAAGGCGGTCGCCTTTCTGTTTCAGGTCGTAGCGCAGATAGATCCCGCTGTTGTATTTTCCGTGTTCATCGATTTTGAATTTTAGGCTGAGATCGAAATCTTGAAATTTTGCTTTGGAGAGAAGAAGACCCGAGCGTTTGGGATCACCATCCTGACCGCCGGAGAGAATGCCGTTTTGGTGGGTCCATATGGCGCTGCCCCGGGAGGTCCAATCGTCGAGGGAATTGGACGGGAAAAGGGAGAGCTCTTCGGAATGAAGAAGATGGGTGGCAAAAAGGAAAATGAGCAAGCGAAACATGGCGAGTATGGGACAATCAGGCCGGGAATACCCGACAAATGAAAAAGAGGGGGTGCTTTTGTGTCAGGGCTCCCGACTCTGCTAATTCGAGACGATACGATAATAGCGGGTGGAAGGGCCTGTGGGGTCGGTGAAGGTGAGGAGGCTGTTGTCCGGGACGTTGTTGAAGGTGGAATCGGAGAGATCGCTGAACCAGTTTTCGAGGTCGTCGGAATATTCGACTTGGTAGCTTTTGCCGGTGACGCCATCCCAGGTGAGGGTGGTGGCGGTTTCCCCGTCGTGAGTGAGAGTGGGAAGGGGTGCGATGAGATCGGCAGGGCCGGAGGAATTGACGGCATAGTCGGCAACGAGGAGGAAGTTGTCACCGTGTCGAGACACGAGGGGGGAAGAGACCTGCCACTCAAAACCGACGTAACCAAGATTGATGTCGGCTGGGTTGGCGGCGGTGGTGAAGGTGGCGTCTTCGAAAAGAGGGAGGCTGGAGAGTGAGGCGGACCAGGTATTGCTGGTGAGGTTGATGGAGATGAAGAGTTCGTCGAGTTCTTCGTGTATGAAGTCGGTGAGAGTATCAAACTGTGTTGATGTGCTGCTATCGATGTTCGCTTGTTCCCGCCAGATGCCAAATTGAGTGTTTAGGGCTTCCGAATCCTCGTTGTCAAAGCGGATGGTGGCCATTCGTTTCGCGTTAGCATTAAAAAAAGAGACGTAGAAGTCGTCGTAATTGTCGTTGCTGGAATCTCGGATGGATATGAGGGCGTCGATTTGGATGATGGATTCCCCGGCGGCGGTATGGTCGTGCAGGATTTGTTTCAGGACACTGACCCGGCGGTTAGTTGGTTGCTCAAGGCCCAGAGCGGCGTAGTTCCCAAGAGCGCCGCCAAATCCGGTGTTGTCGATGAAGCTGATTCCGCTGGCACTGTCTGTGATACCCCATCCGTCGGTTCCAGCCCATTGGTCATCTCCAACAGTGAAGTTGTCAAAGTCGGTAGAGTAGAGAAGGGTGGCTTGTGCGGAATGGATGATGAACGAGAGGGCCAGAAGGAGTTTCATGTGATGCCTACCTGACTAGATTCAGGGCAAATAAAAAAGAGGCAAGCCTGGAAAACTTGCCTCTTTGTAAAAGATATCTGGGTTAATTCGCTATTTGCGAGCAGGTGGCTTTTCGCCTCCTGGTCCGGGTCTAGGTCCCTCAGGTCCGGGCTTTGGTCCGGGCTTAGGTCCCTCAGGCCCGGGCTTAGGTCCAGGCTTGGGTCCAGGCTTAGGTCCAGGCTTGGGTCCAGGCTTAGGTCCAGGCTTAGGTCCAGGCTTGGGTTTGTGATGATGACGGCGGAGGCGGCTGTTGAACTCTTTGAGTGTCACGTCGCCGCTTTCGTCGGCGTCGAGGCGGGCAAACATGGCATCGGCGACTTCTGCAGAAAGCTCGGCGAGTGCGGGGATTGCGCAGAATTCGGCACGAGTGAGGAGCCCGTCGTCTCCAGCAATTTCGGCGAAATGCTCGGCGCGGCGTTCCTCGATACGCTCACGGATGGCCGCATGTGCAGCTTTTTTCTCTTCACTAGAGATTTTTCCGTCGCCGTCTGTGTCGATGGCGTCGCGGCGTTCCTTGCGACGCTCGTCGCGAAGCTCTTTGATGGCCTGGCGCTCTTCAGTGTCAATTTTTCCGTCCTCATTCGTGTCAAACTGCTGAAGGAATTCAGGAAGGGTTCCGTCTCCGACTCCCTTGTCACCAGCCTGGGCGACGGTGAGTGAGCCAGCAAGGGCCGTTACGATTGCGATTTGTGTTAGTTTCATAGGATTGATTGTTTGCCGGTGTTAGATGGAGTGACGCGGGGAATTTGCCCTAGGTTACAAAAAAAGGAATTTATTTTTGATGAGCCTGCAAATTAGGGCCCTTTCTCATTTTTGAAGAGATTATTGAGGTCAATATCGGGATTTTCGATCTCTTCACCGTCACCAGGAGCCAGAGTATTGGTGTCCGAAGCGGGCTCGATGGTCGGGATGAGCTCTCCGGAGGAAATAGCTTCGTCCAGATCTTCGCGGAGCTGACTGATAATTTCACTCCACCATTCGTCGTCGGCAAGGGCATCGTCTTCTAGATCTTCCTGTTGCTCTGCATCGAGGAGAGGATACATCGCGCTTTCGAGGCTGGAGGTGGGGCTTTGTGAAGGAATTGAGCTGCCATTGATCACCAGGCCTTCTTGAAATTGCGGGTGCCGGGCGGCGATGAGAGGGAAAATTCCCCGGCGCTGTGAGGTGGTGAGATCGTATCGCTCGGTGAGGGCCTCAAGTTTCTGAAGTGATTCCTCTTGAACAAGGTCGGCGATATTGAGGAGATTGCGGTCGCTGACGGTGACCTCGTAAAAGGTGCGGTCTCTGCGGGATGAGGAACTCATTCCTCGTGTCGAGCCGGTTTGACGAACGCGGGTGGGGGATGCTCCCTTGGAGTTTTGCGCCAATGCCGGACCAGTGTTGGGCTGGTCGTCGTTCTCAAAGGAGATGGTAAAGGTCAGGGTCGCCGACACCACGAGGAGGGCGATTCCGAGGATGAATTGTGATCTGCTCATGGTGTGTGTATGTTGAGGCTATGGCTTCGCGATAACTGATTGAAGCTGCTATTTGAGGCTTCGTTGCAGGTTTTCTCGTTCTTTTTTCAAGATCTTCTGCTGTTCGGGGGTGAGATGGGGGCGAATTCGGTCGTGTAGGTCGAGAAGGCTGAGGAAGTATTTTCGGAGAGTCTCGTTGCGGCTTTTGTTGATTTGCTGGGAAATGAAAGCAATTTCCTTCTCAACAGCTGCTTCCTGTTCCGCGTTGAGCGAGAGGGTTTGTTGGAGGCGGTCGAGCGTGCGTTTTTCCCAAGGCTGGGTGCTGTCTTCTGAATTCTGGATGAGCGAAATGGTGGACGGCGCGAGTTTGCGTCCCTTTTTTTCGCCGATGAGATGTCCCAAGCCGTAGCCCGAGAGAAAGATCGCCACAAGCGCCATCAGAATGGTGAGGTAATCGCGAACTTTCGGTTTCATGGCGTTGTTGAGGTGGCGTTGGGATCGGCTTGGATCATAGGTTCGCGAGTCGGTTCGGTTTCGTTATCGCGGAGGATATAGAAGCAGATTAGGAAGGCGAGACCAGTAAGAAGGGCCGCCAAAAGCGACCAACGACGCCAGGTCAAGGTGAGGGCCAGGGCCTGTACGGTCTCGCGAAGCTGGCCGATTTTCCCTGCGAATGACTTGGGGGAAGGAACGGTTGGCTCTTCCGGATTTTTCTTGGCGACCTCGACGAGGCGCTTCCATTGATCGTCGTTGGGTTCCATGGCTTAGTGATCGGGTTCGAGTTTATGAAGGAGATTCCGGAGTTTTTTCCGGGCTCTCATCGCCGTGATTTTGATTTTGGATGCTCCCCAACCGGTGAGCTCACCGACATCCTGGACGCTTTTTTCTTCGAGGTCGAGGAGGCGGATGACGATTTGCTCGCGGGGTTTGAGAGAGGAAATGAGGCGGTCGAGGAGCGCACGCATCGAGGCAATGCTCTCTTTTTGCTCCGGCGGATCGCCGGCGAGGGTTTTTTCGAGAATTTCGGCTTCGGTCTCGCCGAGATCGGAGTAGCTCACGAGCGGGCGGGCCTTGCGTTTGCGAAGCCAGTCGTAGCAGGTGTTGATGGTGAGGCGGGACACCCAGTGGCGAAAAGGTTGCTTTCCGGCGAACTGGTCGAGCTTGAGGAAAATCTTGGTGAAGGCCTCCTGGGCAATGTCGTCGTGATCGGAGGTGGCGCGGATTTGGTTGCGGATGATGCCAAAGACCTGGGGTGAAAGTTGCTCCACTAGATCCTGCCAAGCCGATTCGGTTCCCGCCCGCACTTGTGCGAGGAGGTTCTTATCGGTGACCGGAAGTTCTTCCATGGAGTAAGTTAAACGCTAGGGAGGTCCGGAAATCGGGGCAATGAGCTTTTTGTTAAGAGTCGGTAAGGAAGATTGCGGTGATTCTCCCTGATCCTGATTGAAAAAGTTTTTCAGGAGGGCAGAATAGCTTTCTTGTGAAATTCCCGCCTTTTATTTTTACCCTTGTTCTGCCTCTTATTGCGGCAGGAAAGCCCAATGTTCTCTTTATCTTTGCCGATGACATGACGCACGCCGCCGTTGGGGCTCTGGGGCATCCGGAGGTGAAGACGCCTAATCTTGATAAGCTTTTTGCGAGCGGAACGAGCTTTACCCATGCCTATAATCCCGGTGGATGGAATGGTGCGATCTGTGTTGCGAGCCGAAACATGCTTATGACGGGACGGCGTCTCTGGTTTGCCAAAAAAGAGGAGCCGCAGTTGAAGAAGGAAATGGTGCCAGCGGGGAAAACTTGGCCGCAAATCATGAAGAAGGCCGGATACACTACCTACATGACAGGTAAGTGGCATGTCAGAGCGGACGCCGGGTCGATGTTTGATCATGTCGGAGATGTGCGTCCCGGAATGCCCAATCAGGTGAAGGAAGGCTATCTTCGTCCGGTTGAAGGACAACCCGACAAGTGGGACCCCGCTGATCCGAAGCACGGTGGATTTTGGAAAGGAGGCAAGCACTGGTCCGAGGTCGAAGCAGATACCGCCGTCAAGTTCCTCGCTCAGGCCAAGAAGGATACCAAGCCGTTTTTCTTTTATCTCTCATTCAATGCGCCGCACGATCCCCGACAAGCTCCGCAGAAGTATCTCGATATGTATCCAGTAGAAAAGGTGGGCGTCCCGGCGAATTTCCTCCCGGAATATCCTCATAACAAAGTGATGAAAGCTCCGCATGAATTACGTGATGAGAAATTGATCCCGATGCCCCGCACTCCTTATGCGGTGCAAGTAAATCGCCGGGAGTACTTTGCGATCATCACACATCTCGATACGCAGATCGGACGGGTGCTCGATGCTCTCGATGCCAATGGCCAGCGTGAGAATACCTTGATCGTTTTCACGGCGGATCACGGGCTTTCGGTCGGCCGTCACGGACTCGTTGGAAAACAGAACATGTATGATCACAGCATTCGTGTTCCTTATGTCATCTCCGGATTGGATATCGAAAAAGGAAAGAAGATCACCTCGCCGATTTACCTGCAGGATTCCATCCCGACCATCCTTGAGATGACGAATGTAGGCGTGCCCAAGCATATTCAGTTCGATAGTTTTGTTCCGGTTTTGGAAGGAAAGTCTAAAGGGCATACCCAGATTTATTCCGCGTATGTCGACTCGCAACGCGCCTTCACCAAGGAGGGTTACAAGTTGATTCTCTACCCAGGAGGGGAAATTGCCCGACTCTTTAACCTCAAAAAAGATCCGCTCGAGAGAGTGGACCTTCTTGAAAATGGAAAAGGAAAAAAAAAGGCAAAAGAACTCCTGGCAGCTCTCAAGGCGGAAGCGAAAGAGTGGGGCGATACCTTGGAGTTAGGGGAGTATCCCAAACTGAAGTAGTTCATTTTTCAAAAAAGTTGAAGGTGAGTCCCTGGTCGAGAAAGATCTTTTGCGTGAGATCTCTTCTTTGAGCTCAGACTGGAGAGCTGGATGAGTTTATGTATGGTCCAGGAAGGCCAGCATGTTTTGAATGGTGCAATAGAAGGAATAAAAAACGCGGTCCCTGGAGAGAGCCGCGCTTTATGGGAAGTATTAATTCGGATGAATTATTTTACCGTGATCTTGCCCTGCATGAGGCCGAAGTGCCCGGGGAAGGAGCAAAGGTAGCTGTATACACCAACTTCTTTGAAGGTGACCGCGATGGTATCGGTTTCGCCTGGTCCGAGAAGTTTGCTGTGAGCCAGGATTTTACCTTTGGTGGCATCATCGGCAGGGATGAAGTCAGTGTCTTTGGCGGTCATGGCCTTCATGGCGAAGGCGGGAACTTCTTCGTCTTTTTTCAGGATGACGAGGTTGTGGCCCATGGCGACCTTAGGAAGCTTACCGATGTTTTTAAGAGTAATCTTCACCGCTTCTCCGACCTTGACTTCGAAGGCTTTTTTATCGAACTGCATTTGGTCGTTGCAGTTGACGGTGACTTCCTGCTCGGCAAGAAGAGAAGCGGGAGCTAGCGCCAAGGCTGCGGCGAAAAAGGTAGAACTAAATAACTTCATTACAAATTTAAGTTGCGCACTTGTGACGGATCTGCAAGTGCGAATATTTCATGTAAAGTAAAAAAGTGTCTTATCCTATCGAATGCGGAAAGTGCGGCCTTTTCCGGAATCCCACGCACGATAGACCGAGCCGAAGAGGGCATTGAGCTCTTGTTCGGTGAGGATTCGGTATTCAATGGTCTTGGCGTGGGTTGTGTGGGGATAGGTTTTTTGCGCAAGTTCGTCGACTTTAGTACCGCTGTATTCCCCGGCTTTTTCCTGGGCTTTTCCGAGGGATGCCTGAAGTCGTTGAACGACGTTGAATTTGGAGTCGGCGGAGATCGGTTCGATAAAGTAAAAGCGAGCGAGGGAGTTTCCGGTGGTGTCGATGGTGACCTCGGAGACGTAAAGGGTCCCGTCAAGAACGTAGGAATGCTTGCTGATTGCGGTGATGGAGCCCAGACCCACATGGTAGGCTCCCCCTGGAAGGAAGGCATGCCAACGGCGTTTCTTGTTTTCTTCGTCCGAGGTGTTTTCGGGCGGCTCGGCATTTTGGTTATTGGAGTTGTTAGCTTGTCCGTTTTGGTTGGTTTGGCGGCCAGCGTTGGTCTGGGCGGTGACAGGAAGGGCGAGGGCGAGGAGAAGTAGGTAGACTTTCATGATGTCGGGGACTATCGCCGGATCATTTGGTGGCGTCAAAGTTTGATTTTGGGGGATCTTGGGGTGAATCTCTGTTTGTGGAGAAATTTCGACTTAATGTGGCAGCGTTAATGATGGATGAAAAGGGGCGGGTCTTGGTCTGCGAGCGCTTCCGCGTGCCCGGAGCATGGCAGTTTCCGCAAGGCGGGGTGGATGAGGGCGAGAAGCACGATAAGGCCTTATTGAGAGAAGTTGAGGAGGAAGTGGGGTTCTTGCCAGAGCATTATTCGGTGGCGAAATCAAAGGGGGGATATCGTTACAAATTCCCTTCGTGGGCAAGCAAACCAGGTCACAAGAGCCATTTTGTGGGTCAGGAGCAGACCTATTATCTTTGTCTGATGAATCCGGGGGCTCCGCCGGTAAATTTGACGCAGGAACCGCGGGAATTTTCGCAATCGCGTTGGATTCATCCTGAGGAATTTTCGCTGGCGTGGCTTCCGGAGTTCAAACGGAAGACCTATCAGGCGGTGATGAAGGATTTCTTTGGGGTGAAATTGAGCGAATGAGAAAGCCCGCCACTCCGGTGAGCGACGGGCTTTTATGAGGATTAGAAAAAACTTAGGAGGCGAGCTCGGCAAGCTTGGCCTGGATGGCCTCGAAGTCGGGAAGGTCGCCCGGTGAGTCGTTGACTTGAGCAAATTGCACCACGCCTGCCTTATCGATGAGAAAAGCTGAACGCTTGGGAACACCACCCATGATGAGGTTTTTTTCAGGGAGGAATTGGTCGTAAGTGATTCCGTAGGCTTCGCTGGCCTGGTGGTCGTAGTCGGAGAGAAGTGGGAGGCTAATGCCCTCTTTCTCGGCCCATGCGGCTTGCGCGAAGGGATTATCTCCGGAAATGCCATAGACCTTGCAGTTGAGGTCGGTGTAAGCTCCAAGTCCGGCGGAAATCTCGCAGAACTCAGTCGTGCAGACGCCGGTGAAGGCCATTGGCACGAAGAGGAGAAGGATGTTTTGTTTTCCGGTTTGCTCGGAGAGTTTCACGACTTCGGGTCCGTTCTCGCCGAGTGCGACGAGAGAAAAATCAGGGGCTTGATCGCCAACATTGATGCTCATGGCTGTAGGAGTATATGAGCGGTTTTGAAGCGGTCAAGAGAGGACCCTGAAGGAAGACAAGGACAAGGGCGGCACTGAGGCAGACCGTTCCGATGAGGCGGGCTCTGAAGACGGTGCCGCCTTGCGTTCGTTCGGTGTTGGCGAACCAGGATGACTTTGGATCCCATGACCGGAATGGCGACCGAGACATCACCGATTTTAAAAGTGAGGAAACTGAGGAGTTGGGCTAAAATAAAAAAGAGAGCCACTAGGAGGGGTTGCCAGAGAAGGTGTCCTTAAATGGTCTCACCACCGAGCGGCCAAAGAATGAGGAAGAGGATGGAGGTCGCGATGTTGCAAACCAACGCGGTGCGCCAAATATCGATTCCTTTTGCCGCAGCCTACTTCAGGAAGAGCGCAGCAATGACGTAGAGGATGCTACTGGCCAATGGGAAGAGGAGAAACACCTGGGAAACCTATCGGGATGAGACAAAGTTGCCTAAAGGATCTTTTCCTTGAGTGCGTCGGTGGCGAGCTTGGGATTGGCCTTGCCTTTTGAGGCTTTCATAACCTGGCCGGTGAGGAAGTTGAGGAGCTTTTCGTTTCCGCCTTGAATCTCGGCGACCTTATCGGGGTTGGAGGCGATGACTTCGTCGACGATGGCATCAATGGCTCCAGTGTCGGCTGGTTCGAATCCCATTTCCTTGGCGAGAGTGGCGGGATCTTTTTCCGGATTTTCCCAGAGGGCGGCGAAGAGGTCCTTGGCCTGGCTATTGGAAACGGTGCCTGCTTCGATGAGATCGAGGATGCCTCCGAGGGTTTGGGCGGTGATGGGCGAATCGGAAATCTCGAGCGACTTTTCGTTGAGGAGGCCGAGGAGATTGTTGATGATCCAGTTCGCGATCTTCTTGCCGGGAGCTTTGGTGGCTTCCGCGGCTTGTTCAAAGTAGGCCGCGAGATGGACGTCGGAGGTGATGACCGAGGCGTCGTATTCCGTGAGACCGAGGTCGACTTGATAACGGGCGGACTTTTCGTGGGGGAGTTCCGCTACAAGCGGGCGGACTTTTTCAATGTAAGCAGCAGTTCTTACCGGGAGAAGGTCAGGGTCGGGGAAGTAACGGTAATCGTGCGCGTCTTCCTTGGTTCGCATTTCCTGGGTTTCTTCAAGCTCGTCACTCCATCGACGGGTCGACTGCACGAGCGGCTCGTCGGTATCGAGGGCCTCGCATTGGCGGGCGACTTCATAGTGAATCGCGCGGCGCACAGCGGAGGTTGAGTTCATGTTCTTGAGTTCAATTTTGGTGCCAAGGGGATCGCTCTCGTTTTTTCGGACCGAGATATTGACGTCGCAACGCATCTGGCCTTTTTCCATGTCGGCATCGGAAATGCCACCGGCGATGAGTATTTGCTGGAGTGACTTGAGATAAGCGAAGGTTTCCTCGGCCGAGGCGATGTCGGGCTCGGAGACGATCTCCATGAGAGGCGTGCCGGCGCGGTTGAAGTCGATGAGGGTGGAATTGGCGAGGTGGGTCGACTTGGCAACGTCTTCTTCAAGGTGAATCCGGTTGAGTTCCACTACCTTGCCGGGATTGACGATATTTTTCTGAGCCTCCTTTGGATAAGTGTGCGAGTAGAGAGGCACGCCGCCACCGAGGCAGAGGGGAAGATCCATTTGGGTGATTTGGTAGTCCTTGGGCATGTCGGGGTAGAAGTAGTTTTTCCGGTCCCAAACGACAGTTGGGGGGGTGGAGCAGCCGAGGAGCATGCCAGCGAGAATGGTGCGTTCGATCGCAAATTCGTTGAGAACGGGGAGTGCGCCGGGGAGGCCGAGGCAGGTCGGGCAGGTATGGGTGTTCGGTTCGTCGGCGAAGGAAGTTTCGCAGCCACAGAACATCTTGGTGTTGGTTTTGATCTGGCAGTGAACTTCGAGTCCGATGGTGACGATGTAGTCTGAAACAGGCACGGGGGGATCTAAGCGGGAAAATCGAAAATCGAAAATCCTAAATCGTGGCCACTTGCGATTCCTAAAAGCGGTGGCTAGCCCGAAGTTGAACGGTATTAACGCTGACGACGCATCAGACCGAGGCTGGCGAGCCCAAGTAAAGCGATGCTGCTGGGCTCCGGGATTGCAGTGGCGAGGGTATAGCTGATGGGGTCGGAAACATCTGCACCGCCAGCATCAGTCCAGATGAGAATGTCGAAATTAGGGTCGTCAAAGACATTTGAGCTATCTTCATTAAAAGTAATATCGAGTGAAATGGCCCACTCTTTCTGAGCGACATTACCGGACGATGAAATCAGAGCAGCTCCAGACCCAAAGAAATCGCCGCTCATTCCAAGGCCATTATTGAAAACTCCGGTGCCGTTTGTGAAGGGGAAATCATTTTGCCAGGAAGCCTCCACTCCCACCAAGCCAGCCGAAAATATATCGAAACCGGTTGCGGTATTGCTGTCCGAATCGATGGAAATGAAGGTGGGAGTCGAGAGGGTGTTTGGATAGGTGACCGAAATATAGAGGAAATTATCGTCATTGGCGATTTGGACATTCCCGATATCGACGGAACCCGCATTGTCTCCTCCGTCGGAACTAAGCACTGGAACTCCTGCCCATTCTGAGAAGCTACCATCGATAGTAGCAGTGAGGAAAGTTCCGGCTTGGGCGCTCGACCCAAAAAGAGCGGCGATGAGGGAGAGAGACTTTTTCATGTTGGAAGCGAATTTAATGTTGCCGCTAGTTTAGAACTTTTAGCCTAAAAAAGACACGAATATTTTCAGATATTTTTGAATTGTGACGAATTTCGACTCGTTCGAGACCATTTCCCAAATCAGTGAGTGAGGCTTGGGTAAAGGCATTTGGATCATCATCCCAGCTCAATAGATCACCGGAAGCTTCGATCAGGAGAGTGAGCCCGCTCCCAGCAATTCGGTCATATCGGAGGCCGGGGTAGTCTTGTCCCTCATTGGATACGATGATGCCTTTTGGGAGTTTTTCCGGATCGGAGAGCAGCGGGATCATTCCCAGAGCAAACTCTAATAAGTTCACCGCTCCATCCAAATCAGGGTCGGCAAAATGACCGCTGATAGTTGGATCTGCAAGTTGGGCTGGAGTGAACTGCTCGGTTTTCCAAAGTTCGTAGACAGTATTTGGTCCGGCGAAGGAAAATTCTACGCCCGAATCACCTGCGAGAGAATCACCTCGGTTGTCTTGAAGAAGAAGGCGAAGCGTTTCTCCAGGGCTGTCTGAGACTGGAAAGATATTTGCAAAATCTGCATAAAGAGCGGTCCGGGAGATTCGAAATTCAAAGTCCTGCGCATTGCCAGTTGGTGAAATTGCCCAATCGAGACCGCTGATCGTGCCCTCGTTAAATCCTCCGTTTCGCTGGTCAAACCCACTTCCTGATTCAATAAAAGCTTCAGACCCGAAAGAGGAGGCGGTTGGAGTGAAGCCAGTTGCGGGGCTCCCGTCGGTGTCGATGAAAAGGTGCGTATTAAAATCCGAAAACGGAGCAGCAGAACTGTGCAGCGTAAAACGTCCGTAGAGAAATTGGTTGTCGTTCGCGAAGAAGATATCTTTAAAGTCGATAGCCTTTCCTGTGGATGGGAGGCTGAGCTTCGGGGTGACCCCGGCCCAATCATTGAGGTCACCATCGATGACGATATTCGCGAAAACCGTGGCAGGAGGGGCTGTCGGATCTTCCTCGATGATGTATTCGAAACCTTCGACGCCTGAGATCTCATCGTTTCGATTATCCTGGAGGAGAAGCCTGACCGTCTGTCCGGAAAAGATCGGAGTGGAATCTGGAAAGAAAGCGTCCAGTGAAACTCTGATCTCAAATTCGTTGGCTGGTCCGGCGGGGCTTAACTGCCACCCTATTCCTGAAGTTGAACCTTCGTTGAATCCTCCATTTCGCTGATCGAAACCATTCCCGAGTTCGATCATGAATTCCGATCCAAAACCAGAGGTTGGCGGGATAAACCCGGTTGCACTGTTGTTGTCAGAGTCGATGAAAAGGTGCGTGTTGAAATCCGAAAACGGACTCGCAGAGTTTTCCAGAGCGAAGCGCAGATAAAGAAAATTTCCATCATTCGCGATCCAGATTTTTGTAAAATCCACCGGATTTCCCTCGACTGGGTCTTCAAAGCGCGGAGTGATTCCGTCCCAATCTGTGAAATCCCCATCGATGCTGATCGTTGCAAAATTACCGCCTAGGTCTGCTTGTGGGGTGGCCGTCAAGATGTTCGTGTTGCTGTCTTCGTTGGAGGGGCTTGCGCTATCTTCCGCGCGCACTGCGAACAAATAGACTTCTTCATTTTCCAAACCGGTGACGGTCGTTTCATAGGCATACTTATCAGCACCAGTTCCGGAGAGGTAGGACGATGGGGTGCTCGTGACGACATTGCTCAACTTGGTTGCGGTGTTAAAATCAAGGGTCCCGAAATCGGTGTAGTATACATTATAGTGGACCGGACCGGTTTGATCACGGGCGACATCCCAACGCAAGGTCACGGCGCCATCGAGAGCTTCGACTTCTTGCAAGCCGACTCTGGCCACCGGCGGTTGATTGCCGGGCATCGCGAAATCAGAGTCGGCGGATGTGGCGGCAGTGCTGTCCCAAACGGGAGCAGCGTTGTCTGGGTTCAGAGCCACCCACGCTTGGGCTTCGTTGTTGAATGGTGTATTGAGTAGGCCGTTTGTTCGATAGAGCGGCCATCCCTGAATCTGCATGGATTCGATGAAATCCTGATCCTTCAACGATTGGGGGATGTTGATCGGATGATCGTAGCCCAGACCGAAAATTGTGAATCCGTCTGCACGATTTGCTTCGGCATTGAGCTTGGGTGCCCAGTTGAATTTATTGTCGTCGAAAAACGGACTGAAAGAATTCTCGTCACTACTGTCGGTATAGTAGCTTTCGAAGAGGATGGCATTCAAGTAAGGCCTCAAGGTAAACTCATATTGCTTGAGGTTGGGATTGTAGAAAAAGATGCCGCGATTTCCAAGGATGAGCTTGTCTGGATAATCGGTGCTGATGTTTTGCAGCAGAGTTTGAAATCCCGGAGCGGTCCATTCGAAGAGAGTAGCGCCGAAGCTGTTCGGCGCGGGTGTGTCTAGCGTATCAAGGAAAACTCCGTCACATCCGTAGCCATTGCCTTCAGTAGTCGTGAGGATTTCTTGTAAGCCCGATGCTCCATCCACATCTTTTTTATTGTTCAAGATCACCTGATACCACGCGGGATCACCGGCATTGACGAAGGGGCCTCCAAAGATGGAGTTGGTATCTGGTTGGCCGTCGGGGGTGGTGTCATCGAGGTAGTAAGAGGCAAATCCTGTGCCGTTTGGCGAAGCATCGCCGAGAGGATTTATGCCAGTTAGGGCTTCGGCATCTGACGATCTCGGATCCACCCGGGGGCCGCTGCCATTACCCACGACGGGGGCGGCTGTTCGATCATCTTCGCCAATTGAGATGTAGGCCATGACCAAGACATCATCGCTTGTCCCTGCGATGTTGTCGGGGCCACGTTGGATTTGTGCAATGTCGGCAGCAGTAATGTTGCTGACGGGATGCAGAATTACGAGCTGATAGTTGTTCCGGGCAAGTTCGACTTGAGTGGGGCTCCAATTGCCATAGTAAATGAGATAAGGTGTTGTCGTATTTATTCCTGGAATCGGCCCACGTTGGGCGACTGCATTGAGTATCAAAGAGGACAAGGATATCAGAGCGAGGAATGGAAAACGGAAAATCATTGACTAGAATAAAGCACGTTTGAAGCGGGAACAAAATCTAAACCTTTAAAATTTAGCGCAGTGGCCCTCCACCTTTGAAAGTGAACGGTTTTGCTATTCTTGCTTTTTGAAAACATCGGGGCTTCGTGTTCGGTGAGATAGAGGTCGACTTGGTAACGTCCTCCTCAAGGTGAATCCGGTTGAGTTCCACCACCTTGCCGGGATTAACGAGATTTTTCTGAGCGTCCTTGGGATAGGTATGCGAGTAGAGAGGCACCCTGTCACCGAGGAAGAGGGGAAGATTCATTTGAGTGATCTGGTAGTCTGAAATAGGCACGGGGGAATCTAAGCGGGAAAATTAAAAATCGAAAATGTTAAATACCATCGACTTGCGTTTCTTCAGGGGTGGGCCATGATACGACATGCTGTGACTAATTGGTAAAGCTGCTGAGAAGAAATCCGGTCGGATTGTCCTCAGTTTGATTGCGTTGGTTATTGTCGTCCTGATCGTGAAAAGCAAGAAGGGTAAGGAAATAAGCCAGCAAAAGTCGGAAGGAAACCTTACCTTGGTGGATACGTTTATCAGTCCCAAAGCTCTGGGAACGATGCCATTCGTCGTGTGATTGCCGGAAATGGCGGGTGTTTTCGGATCCGACATTTTCAAGAGGACGCTTGCCGTTGAGGCTTTTATTAGATGTTAACTTCGGGTCGCTCCAAAGGTCACCTCAGGTAGTTTGCTTTTCCTTAAGAGCAATCACCGGTCCGGCGGTAGAGAGAAGCAGATCCAGCGCGAGGGGGTTTTTGTGATGAGGGTTCCTCATTTTTTCAGCGGCACTTGTTGTGGGTGCATGAGATAAGCGATGAGGTCGCGGATTTGCCCGGGGGTGAGGTCGCTGATGAGGCCTTCGGGCATGATGGAGTTGGGGGGTTGGCTTGTTTCGGTAATTTCGGATTTTTCGAGGGTGGCCTCTTCGGCGAGACTGCGCAGGTTGACGGTTCGGTTGGTGGAAGAGGTAATGACTCCGGTGAGGGAGCGTCCGTCTTCCAGCTTGAGAATGGTCATGCGGTATTCGGCGGGAACGATGGCGCTGGGATCTATGATGTTTTCTAATAAGTAGCCGAGGTCGGCGCGGCCGGAGCCGGTAAGGTCGGGGCCGAGTTTTCCGCCTTCGCCGTAGAGGATGTGACAAGTGGCACAGAGATTTTGGAATAGGGCACGTCCGGCTGGGAGATCGCCCTTCTCGCGGACGTCTTTGCCAAGAGCTTTGTGAAGTTCTTCGATTCGTTTCTTTTTCCCGGCGTCTGATTGGCGAAGGTCACCCCAAATTTTTTTAAGACGGCGGGTGATCTTTTCATCGTTCAGGGCGAGGGCCTGACGGGCGTGGAAGGGCGTGAGATCAGTGCGAGCGATGGTGCCGGCTTTCATCTCGGTGAGTAGGGCATCGGCCCAGACTGGACGGGCAACGATGACGTCGATGGCGGTGCGTTTCTCATCGGGTCGCAGATTGGGGTAGCGACTGAGGAGGGTTTTTGCGATGGCAGGATCGTCAAAGGTGGCAAGGCCTCGGATAGCGGTTTTGTTGAGATAACGAACCTTGAGAAGCTTTTCGCAAATGTTGCGAAGATCGTCGGGCCGGGCGTCGATGAGGCCTTGTAGGGCTGTTTGTCGGTCGCTGAATGCGGCGTTGTTGTCCAAGGCGATTTTCTTGAGGGAGTCCATGGCGCGGCCATCTCCGAAGAGCGCGGAGAGGTCACGGATAAGATCGGAGTTGGCGGCTGAGAGGGTGTCGATGGCAGTGTTCCAGTTTTTGGGAAGCGGAGCATTGCGCCAGCCTTTGAAGCCTTCGGAAAGACCCTTGAGAATGTGCGGGGCTTTTGATTGGGACTCGATGGCGAGGTTGATGATGGCCTCGGGTTGGGAGGCCAAAGCACGTGAGATGTAGCGAAGGAGGTCGGACCA
>Ga0160423_10000370_pt1 | contig 36206 bp, 24 predicted proteins | sample CRUFie14St8metaG_FD_108191 | JGI IMG/M metagenome (GOLD analysis project Ga0160423, IMG submission 108191) | Marine microbial communities from the Costa Rica Dome - CRUD Field 142mm St8 metaG | ecosystem: Environmental > Aquatic > Marine > Oceanic > Photic zone | place: Costa Rica: the Eastern...
AAAAAAAAAAAAAAAAAAAAAACGAATTTGTTGCAAAGTGCAAAGTGAGTGTACGATTTGTAACCACCATTTGATGTCATCTTTTGTCCAAAAGTGGCCACCAGTTGTGTCATCGCGGCAAACACGTCGTCAAGCCGCAAGTCCCTGGCACGTGAACCAGTGACCGCCACGCCACAACGCGAGTTGCGGGTGCGGGAGTTGAGCGAGTCTAGCGAACCGTTGAGCCTACCGAGCAACGCAAAGGTCAAAACACCACGCGGAAGATGGAAGGCGAAGAAAGCCCCTCCTAAGCCAAGTGCGTGGCTTGAGCGCCGGTCATCAGCCCCTGGAGTGGCAGGACACCGTGCCAAGTGAGAGGGTTCCAAGTCCAAGGCCAAGACGGGGGCTTTGGAAGCGAGAACACAATGACGAGGCTGGTTAGCGTCAGGGCGGGGGTCGGCCTGGCCTTGGCCCTCCTCGTTGCCGTTGCCTTCCTCGGCGGGGCGGATTGTAGTGACGAGGGAAACTCCTTCTTGGTCGCCAACGCGACGTCCACCGTGGAGGTTGGATGCCAGAGCCACGCCTTTGCGACCCCGCGACCGCTCGGCAGCTCTGAGGACGTTCTCCTCCTCACTCTAGACGAGACCTGCGAGAACCAGGAGGGCTTCAAGTTCTTCCGAGACCAAAAGAACTGCACCGGCAAGGTCGTCTTTGTTCAGGTGAGCTTTTCCCCCTCCCCCTTCCGCCCTACGCGCTGCTGACACCCGCCCGCCTTCTCCCTTCCCCACCAGTTCTCCAACTGCAGCAAGACTTGGGATGAGTACAAGGAGACCTTCTTCCACCTGAGCGTGTTCTTCACCCTTCAGGGCGCCAAGGCCATTGTCTTCTCGGAGGAGATCGCCGGAAAGTACCCTGACGTGGCCATCTTCGACCACACCCTCCACGCCAGCCTCGCGCCGACCTGCGTAACCACTGCGGAGGCGCGTTCGAGGGTCCAGGAAACCGTGGGATTGGCCGACGGGGGCGGGCACCAGTTCAAGGCAGACTTTTCTGGGCTGACTTTCCCAGTGCCCAGAACGCCCACCTCGAAGGGTGGCATGCTCGAGCTCATGGAGGACAACCTGCAGCGCTTGCTGTCCTCCAAGGGGAACGTGAGCAGGCAGTGGAATCAGGACAACTACGAAGTATTGTATACACTCATCATGGAGACTCCCGGAGGACCGCTGGAGAGCCCGATGAGCTTGTTGAGGAACCTGTCGCCCCCAGAGCGGGAAGCGGCCAGGGGGGAACTCATGAACGTGCAACTGAGCGACGCGTGCCGCCAGAGCACGCTAGAGGCGTGCAGGCGCTGCTATGGCCTCCCTACCGAGGGGAAGTTTCTCAATTCCCAAGATTTCAGCGGAAAAGTTGCCCACGTTAGGCTGAGCCAGAGACAAGTGCAGGACAGGGAGTTCTGCCTGTACAACTACCAGGACTATGCGCTGCTGCTGGAGGACTTTGGCGTGCTCGGGGTTATCTTCAGCACCGGGGATGACAGCTACAACCTGATGGCGGAGCACGAGGGCCCGCCCTTTGCTCGACCAAACGTCCCGTCCTTTGGCATGAAGGACATGTCGTCGCTGCTTCTGTATGACATTGGGAAGCAGACCGAGAAAACCTTGAAAAAACGCTTCAAGTTGAAGCTGACTTCCAAGTTTATTGGGCTTCCAGCTTACGGCCTCGGCAAGAAAGCGGCACGCGTCTTGTACAGGAAGCCCGTTACCGTGGGAAGGTCGGACCCAGCGGGCTTCTTCACATATTACACCGACGAAGATTGGGATTTTGGTGCGCCGGAGGCGGATGTGGACGGAATGGAAACGGAGGTCTGTTTTCAGAATATGTGTTCGTGGAGGTCGAGGGACGGGTTAATGCGGATGATACACCGCGACGACATCAAATTCACGGTGTGGGAGGTGCTGCAGAGGCCGCAGCCCAATGGTGTGCATCCTGGCGGCATGGAGGAGGACGTTAGGTTCCACAGAGCCTTTGGGTTCCTCGACGAGTTCTACTCGCCGGCGAATATGACGCTGCATGAGAAGAGTGCGGACAAGGCGCTCTTCCACCTTGAGTATCCCAGCGTGAGCAATGGCACGTGGAAGGGGGCGAGGCTCGTGCAGCAGAAGCCCAGCGAGCAGTGCAGCCTGCAGACCAGGCTTAAGGAGTTGGACCACCCCCTCAGCCTGCAGCAGTACATCGATGCCACTCGCAGTGTCAGGTACAACCCTGAGGAGATCTCCTCCTTGTTTGAGTGGTGCTTGCAGTCCTGCTCCGCTGCGCATCCATACGAGTCTCTGGAATCCTACGTGTCGCCAGGGGAGGACATCGTCGTGTATTTTGACGCCCTGGAGTTCGCCTGCGCCCCCTCTTTGCTCAGCATGATCGACGCCTTTTGGAAGCAGGGCAAGCATTTGTATAAGGGCACAGGGAACGTGAAGGCCATCCTTATTGCCACGGACACGAGGAAGATCAGTCTCTTCATGAAGAGCCTCCAGGGCAAGTTCCCCTACCCGGTTTTCGTGATCCACCCGGACACCTTCCGCAGGCACAAGGTAGGGCCTTACTCCGCCCTGAACAGCAAGGAGATCTACATCTCGCTGGACACGGTGGTGGAGACCAGATACCGGAGGCCCAATGGTATCAAGTCGATGCTAGAGAGATTCGTGTACCAAGACCTCGAAGACGAGATTGAGCGGCAGAATGGTAAAAGCGGACTGGAGGCGCCGCCCAAGCAGACCTCGATATATTCTACGGCCGCGAGGAACTGGGGCACCCGCGGTGGGGCACTGGATTTGCCGCCGACGTGGCCGCCAGAGTGGGATGGGGGCCAGGAGGAGGCGAAGCTGAGGGCCAAGTCCGACTTGGTGTTGGAGGCCGTCTGTGGCGACAGTCCAGGCATGCTCACCGCGAGGATCATTAATGTGGCGCGAGCCGGTTTTGGCCAAGACGCTCACCCTCGTATGAACAGCACGGTTCATAATTTGCAACCCATAGACGGGAACCAGGGCCAGGGCATGTGTGGGGAGGTTGTGCTCGTGAGAGCGGACCCGGCCTGCTCCACGGTGGGCTGCATCGCATGCAACGAGGACTTTTCTAACCTCAACCTCAAGGGAAAGATCGCCTTCTTCCCCCTCATGGCGGTGTCCGAGAACGGGACCCGCCTGTCCAATATGGGCGCCTTTGACGAAGCGACAAAGCTCTGGGACGAGGAGATCGACATGGGGGACAAAGGAAGCTCAGCCTCCACTCGTGCCCCCACTCACATCAGCGACATCATGATTAACATAGTCGACCAGCTTGAGGCCTCAGGTCACATTCACGGCTCGTGCCTCCTGCCCATGCACTACCTTGTCAGTCTGCTCGAGCGTAGGGGTGCCCAGGCCGTCATCATCGGGAACACGCTGAACATTACGTACGGCATAGAGTACAAGGGCATGCCGCAGGAACCTGGAATCCCTGTCTTCAACGTCATGTCCAAGGTCACCAATTGGTACTATGAGTGGCTCACCGAAAAGGAGAACGGCCCCTTGGTTGTGGAGATCGCCGAATGCAGGGAGATGTACAGCGAGAAGATGGCCACCTACTTCTTGGCAGAGGTCGAGAACCCTGCGGGAGTGATGGACAGACCGGATGGGATGAGGGACACAATGGCGCGAGACTCGTGGCTGCTCAACTCGACTGTGGACGACACTGCCCCGCTGGATGTAGGGGAGCTGGCGGAGATCGAGACAGAGGAGCAGAGGGCGGAGAGGTGGGCCTACGAAGTCGCCCTGTGGGGCGGGGTGGCCTTGGTGTGCGCCGCGGCAGGGGTCGTCGCGCTCATGATCAGGCGCTACAGGGGCAGGCTTGGGGCGGGAGGCTCGCCTGGGGTAAGAACCATTGGATTGTACCTGAGTAGCGATCAGGGCAGCGGCAGGCAGGAACGAAATCCGAACGCCATCTACGAGCAAGGGACGTACGGTTGGGGGCCCTTCAGGGACAGCAGGAGCTTTCCCAGATGATCCTATCCCATCAAGGCGAAGAAGAAAAACACTGCACACTTTTTTTTGGTTACAAGAGAAGATTCCTAGTCGCACTCCAGGTCCTCTGGGTACACCGGATGGTCGAGCGGCACCATAGACTTTTTGTGAGGGTCCCGCCCCATCGCTTTCCTCATGTCGAAGGCATCCTCCTCCGCGCCGTAATACCCTAACACCCTTCGGTACACTGTGTAGCCAAACTTCTTGTACATGTTGATGGCCAGCAGGTTGCTCACCCTAACAAAGAGGTCGACGAAATAGCCATCGTGGACCTCCTCAGTGATCACCTCCAGCACGTCGATAAGCATCGCCGCCAGGCCGAGCCTGCGGTAGTTAGGTGCGACGGTGACGGCGGAGATGTGGCCGTGCCAGTTCTCACCAACGCCCTCTGCCTTGCCCATGATGTACCCCATGCACTCGCCGTTGGGGGAGGACGAGGACAAAAAGTACTCGGGCCAGTGAGAGAGGTACTTCAGGTAGAACGGGAGGTTGTACTGCGCGCTCGAAAAAAATGAAGGAGGATGAGAGAGAGGTAGGGGGTCGATCAGCGACGGCGTCCGTCGAGGCGTAATGGCGGGGTAGGGGCGTGGCGGGGCTTACCGTCTCCGTAAGCATGTCAAGGTTGACGTGGTTGAAGTTGAAGAGGTCGTCGGTGACGAAGCTCCGGACAGAGCACATGGCTCCCGGCGGTCGGGACGGGAGGGCGCCGGCGCCCTACCTACGGAGGGAGGTGGTTGGGAGGGGAAAGAAGAAGAATGGGGAAGCAAGCGCGTCAGAACTGGGGACCCTTGGCGACCAATGGGGAGTCGAGGTCGGTCGGTCGGTTGAGGAGTGAGTGAGTTGGTTTGGTTGGTTGGTTGGTTTTTATGTACGCGGAGCGAGAAGCCGCCCCCCTAGAGAGGCAGGGAGGGGCGGCAAGGACCTCGCTCGCCGCCGCGAGGCTTCAGCGGGAACCCGGTTGCCGTATCCGCAAAACGCGGGCAGGCACACCTAAGAAGTATCCCATGGGGTTTACTATTGCGTGGTTATGACTCAATCGGTTCTCGTGAGACAAAGCTTTTTCTTTTTTTTTTCGCAAAAAAAGAAGAAAAAGCCCGAGCAACCTGATCTTAAGTGCCGCGCTTCTCAAGTGCTCTTTAACTTAGCCTTGTCACTACATACCTTCCTGCCTTCCTTCCGCCGCAACCCGAGGCCCTTCGATCGATCGATCTCGATCGCCTGACCCGTCCCCGTCTCAGAGCGATCTGGTGGCGGGAATGTTCAGAAGCCCAGGCGACGAGGAGTGTTTCTTTGTGTTGGGGTGGAAGGAAAAAGGATGATCATGCGTTGTTCCGGACCGCCCTCTCGATGTGTGGCTTGAGTTCGTTCGTGAGGTGCACGCAGAAGGGCCAAACCTCGGCATCCATGACGCCGTCCGCCCTTCCAGACCCAAGCGCCAGCACTGCCGCGTAGCCGTTGGCCCTGTCCAAGAATGGGACAAAGCCGTTGAAGCCAGGACTGCTAATCACGTCTGCCTCCGCAGGAGCGCCCTCAGCGTCCATCCAGCAGCAGAAGCCGTACCTGTAGCCCAGCCCCATCTCTTCCAAGGGGTTGCTCGCGACCTTGGCGCCAGCGTGCGGGTTTCTGAAAAGCCTGCCCACCAGGTCTGTACTCAGGTACCTCGACCCGTCCTCGGCCTCACCACCCGCCAGGATCATCCTCAGCACGCGCTCGAAGTCTTCGGCCGACGCCATGAGACCTCCGCTCACCATCGGGTTATTTGACACCACCGGCCGGGACGGGGAGGGCTGGGTCGTGTACACGCAATCCTCGCTGAGTCCGAGCGGGGTCCGCAAGTACTTGTCGAAGAGGTCACTCCATCCCATTCCCGCCCTCTCCTCCGCCATGAGCGCCAACAAGTGGGTCTGCGACCCTGCGTAAGCGAAGGTCGACCCGGGAACCTCCAAGGGCCTCGGAGACTCTTGCACGATTTTCTCGCAAGCGGCCCGCAGCGTGCCTACCTCGGTGCTGAAGACGGCAGGATGGAAGGTGTTCAAGCCTCCGACGAAGCTGCCGAGATGATCGATTGTCGCGAAAGACAAAATGGGGTCTTCCGCGAAAAGACCGCCAAGGACTTCCCCGACCGTGTCTTCAAACTTCATTTTTCCCTCGTCGATCAGCTTGAGAACAAGTACGCCAGTGACCAGCTTCGTGGCGCTGGCGACTGGCAGGATCTTCGTCGGGTACACCGCGTCCACAGGACCCGAGGTGATCGTCGTCGTAGCCTGAGGAGTGAGGACCCGAAGCAAAGCGCCGCGCATGCCGAGCTCCTCTGCCCGCTCCTCGTACCTCGACGTGAGCGCGTCTTCCAACGCTTCCCAACCCGCGGGACAGGACCGCGGCATCGTCCTCCTCGTCGTCCTCGTCCTGGCCGCCCCGGTCCTCAGCAAGCGCCCGCAGCTCGTGGCCGGCAAGGGACCCCTGCTGGAGGAGGCGGCCATGATCCACTTGATCATGGGGGAACGATGATCGCGAGCAACAAAATCGATCAGATCGATCGGTCGAACGAGGTGGCGGAAATGTGGGTGCAATGATGGAGGTGTCTACGGCGGGGTGTCTGCGGGCGGTGTTAGAAGAGCTTGAGAAGCCGACGGGAGTCCCGACCCCATGCCACGCCGTGCCGCTCGTCTGCCTCCCGGACGGAAACACGAAACCTCTGTGCGTTCGTTACATGAAGGGCCTGGAACACGAACAACATAGGTGCGCCCAAGCTTCACCAAGACAACACAACTCGCTCGCTGTCCCGATCGATCGATCGTTCGTTCGTTTCTCTGACCCTTTGTCCGTTTGTTTGCCTGCCTGCCTTTGTACTCGATCTCCCACCCAGGCCTTGCCCCTTGCCCCATGTGGACTACGAGGACCGGCCGCCCTGTGAGTCTTTCGCGCGGTATGGCGCGTGCCCCCGTGGCGAAGCGTGCTGGTACCCCCACATCGCGATGACGACGTCCACCACAAAACAAACTGCGAAACGACCGAAGGCCGCGATTCTCACGAGCAGGGTCTACGCCTGCAGACTCGCCGTGCGCGCTCAGGAACTCCTGCAAAGCTTGGGTGATGGAAGTGAAAACGTCTGCCACATTGTCGGCCACGTCTCCGCCTCCGCCAAGCCCAAGGCCGACGTTGCCCTCCTGCTCGATCGGGAGGGGTGGTCCTCCGATCAGGTGCTGGCGAGGGTTTTGTCCGACGGGGACCTGAGGGGCTGCGCGATTGCGGCGTTCCGGTGCGATGGGCTGGCGGAGACCCTCGAGGATGCCGCGGCGGGGGCCGCTTGTGAACTCGCCGCCATGGGCAGCGGCGCCGGGGTCGCGCGGCTCTCCGCCTTCCCCCCCTCCTCCCGTGGAGCGGCCTCCGAGGCCCTTCGAGGCGCGGGCGTCTCCATCTTCGACCCCACCGCTGCCGCCGCCGGCAGCGGCCACCACGATCCGGCGCCTCGCGCGGTCGTGGACGTCGTTGCCGCGTCCAAAGGGGGGAAAACGCTCTACTACTGGGGGGTGAGGGGCGAGGAGGCGGCCATGGCGTCCGGGGTACCGCTGCTGAGCGAGGGTGGGAGGCTCTTCCTCGACGAGGGGCGCACCGCGAGAATGCGGAGGGAGAATGCGGTGTGCAGGGCCTACTTCAAGCTCGAAGAGGCCCTGCGAGTGGCGGGAGTGAGGGTGGGCGGAGGGTGGACCTGCCTGGACATTGGGGCGAGCCCAGGCGGCTGGTCGCAGTGCCTATGCCGTCGGCTGGGGGCGGGAAACGGGAGGGTGGTGGCCGTGGACCCCGCGGCACTGCAGTTCTCGGACACGAAGATGGTCCACCTCCCCGTGCTCGCAGAGGACACGGACGAGTTTCGGGAGAGGGTGAGGCTCGCCTCGGAGGGTAGGATCGACCTGATCGCCTGCGACGCCAACGTGAACCCGAACCTGTCCGCCAGGCTGGCCCTATCCCTGCTGCCCCTGCAGTCGGCATGCGCGGTGCTGGTGCTCTCGCTGAAGAACTTCGTGGGCAGGCGCAAGCGGTGGGAGCGTGAGATCGCGGAGATCGCGGAGTTGGTGGAAGGGAGCGGGTACGAGCGGGTACGCGTCGTGCACCTATTCAATAACGCTCCCATGGAGAAGACCCTGGTGGCGACAAGGATGGTCTCTCGCTAATGTTGTTGAAATCACAAAAAGAACAAAGACTTGGTGGTTGCAGTGCTGACGGCAGCGCGCCCGTGCAATAAAGAGGAGGGAGAGGTCGTCTCTCCTATCCGTTCGCCCCAAGCGACGATCTAGCCTGTCCACTTGGAGAGGGTGTCCCCGTAGATTTTGAGCCCCGCGCCCTTCCACGCAGTCTCCACGCCCTTGTCAAAGGCGGGTCGGTCCTTGCCCACGAACGCGAGACCGGCCTGCGCCTGGCCTAGCTGCTGCATCCCCTGGCCGAGGGAGGCCAAGCCCTCTCCGATCAGAAGCTTCCTTCCACCGTAGGTCGACTTCAAGTACGACCCGTACCCGGACACGTAAGGCCCGATGGCCTGGTTTACGAGACCTTCCTGAAACTCAGGAACGTTCCCCGTGAGGAAGCCTTGGGCGGTCTGCAGCTCTCCGATCTGCCGCTGGCCCTCGCCGTAGGCCTCCAAACCCTCGCCGAGGGCGGAAGCAGGCGAAACGACCGCCGCTACGATCGCGGCCACGAGGAAAGCGTAACGAAGCATCTTCTCTCTCTCTTTCACAGGGGGTGGGGGGTGCAATACGCGAGCGTTACGTTCGGATCGATCGAGGACCGCGTTCTTTTCGTTCTTGGGCGAGGTTGTCTCTCGGGATTCTGATCGCGTTGGCGGGGCGGCGATGGCTCCTCCGGCGGCGGCGCAGCATCGTCGAGCACATCTCGTCACGCACCCGACTTCATCTCGGCATCGATCTGATCACGCCCCTCCCTCGAAGTTCTCCGACTTCAGAATTGAGAACAAGAAAAATTGGAACTTTTATCGAGCGACCTAGAATTTGACCTAGAAAAGAGGGAGCAAAGGGCCCGTCGACGCGAGCGTTACGATCGACTCCCATCATCGTTTTTTTTTTGGGTCTGGGAAGCCGACGAGGACGGAGGACAAAAGGTCTTCGGGACCGCCGCCACCGCCGCCCCTTTGTCGCGCTCCTCGACATGGGAGGTGACCTCTTCCATTGGGAGAGGGTGTGGACGCTCAAGTTCTCGGCATGGATCGCCCTTGGCTTCCTCGGCGCGAGGGCCCTGGCGAACAGGGCGACCGCGGGGAGGCTCGAGGCGTACCGCGCCAAGAGGGGCATCAAGGTCTCCGTGGACAAGCTCCAGGAGGAGATCTGGCTGGTGGCGTGCGGCGCTGTGCTGAGCGCGCTGAGCGGCTGCCTCCTCGCCTACGGCCCGACCTTCGCGCGGGGTTGCAACCTCCTGGACACCTCCGAGTGCTACTCGAACGTCGGCTCCTCCGACGTGCCGCAGGAGATCGCATTGTACTACCTCACGGAGGTCGGCTGGTACCTGTCTCTGATCCTGAAGAGCCTGGCGGGCGTGGGCCGCGGCGACTCGTTCGTCATGGAGTTCCACCACGTCATCACCCTCGCCCTCGTCATCTGGTCCTACGTCACGGGGTTCACCCAGGCCATCGGCGTCCTCACCTTCTTCGTCTTCAACCAGAGCAACCCCTTGCTCCACCTCAGCAAGCTGGCAAACTACGCGGAGATGACGAGAGCGAGGTGCGTCCTCTTCATCCTCTTTGCCGCCGTCTTCTTCGTCTCCAGGGTTGTGATCCTGCCGGCGGTCGTCATCCGGTCCACGATGTTCGAGATGTCCCTAGCGGTGACGCCGGAGGAGTGGAGCGGAGCGGTGGTGTACACTTGGTACACGACAAACGCGCTCCTGCTGGCGCTCTGGGCGCTCAACGTGTGGTGGCTCCGCCCCATCGTCAGAGTGATCGCCAGGAACGTCAGCGGCGTGGACCAGGGCAGGCCCCAGGACGACACCGTGACGCGGGACGGCAAGCCGTTGGAGCCAGCGGCGGCGGCTAAGGGCTACAAGATGAAGAATTGAGGAAAAATAAAGAATGTAAAGTGCACGCAAAACGGCGGTTCTTTTTCTTTTTGTTGGATGTTGTTGGTGTTGGTGGTGGCGATGTTGGGTTAGGCTCGTGAGATCCTTCCGACAGGCTGCACGCGGCTGTAGGAGCTCTCTGCTCCTCCGCGCCTCGCGGCAGGGAGAGGTAGAAAAGAAAGAGAGCGTGCTACCTCCCCCCCCACACACACACACACACCTCGTCGACGACGGCACGAAGAGCATTGGCAATGGCGCTTATCACCTCATTCCCTCTTCCCTTTTCTCGCCAGAGGATCCTGGGTGCTGGCTCGACTCGTCGACCACCACCAGCAGCCAGTGCCGTTACGATTTTTTCGGAGGATTTCTGTCGTTTCCAGAGTTTTCTCGCCCCGTCACTCCGTGACTAGGCGATCTCATGTGGAATCTGTTTTTTCGGTGTTCAGTGCTAATTCCATCTTAAAATCTCATCTGATGTGTCCCCGCACAAAAATTTGAGTTCAGGCAAAGACAGCAAAAACGCTCCAAGCGCGGCTGATCGTTTTTCTTTTTCTTTTTTCCGCCTCATAAGACGCATTTAGCGCTCTTCTAAGAAAAGGGAACCCAGTGGCCATGGAGGCGCGACAGCCAAGACGAAGTCTGCAACAGCGCGGCAGGGCAATTAGCGGGAGCCAAGCGATACGACGGAGTCGACGGGCGATCAAAGAACGAGGACCTTCAGGCGGCGGCGTAGCGAACCCGGTCGGCGGCTATAGACGAACCTCGGTCGAAGGTTCGAAGGTGGTTACGCAGTGCGGGGCGCTTGCGGGGAAGAGGCCGAGACAGATAGGCAAGGCACCCAAGGCACCCAATAACGACGACGACGACGAAGGCTTTCAGGCGGGTTCTGATCATCCAAGGGAGGTCGCAGGTCGACCTGCACTGGTGCACGACCAACAACCGAATCGGTTTTCTGGGGTCGAGGAGGAGGAGCATTCTTCAAAAGTAAAGTTCGCAAAGCAGCCTTTCGAAGAAAGGAAGAAGCGCCAAGAGAGGTTGTTCTACTCCGAGGCGCCCTTTCCAAAGCCCCGGCCCAAGCGAAGGATACGAGAGGGTGGAGAAAACCCAGAGGACCTAGCGGGCGTCATGGTGTCGAACGAGGTCGACGAGGTCTTTCGCGGCGCCAAGACTGACCTCGACAAGTACCTCGCGCTGCGAGGCCTGCACGCCAGGAACCCCAGGGCCTACCGCCGACTGCTGGTGGAGCGCACGGAGGAGGTCCTGCCTTATATTTACACGCCCACGGTGGGTGAGGCGTGCCAAAAGTACTCGAACTTGGATATCGAGACGACGGGGCTCTACGTCACCCTGGAGGACAGGGGGCGCGTGCTGGAGAAGCTGAGGTCCTGGAAGAACGGCAACGAGGTCAGGGCCATCGTTGTGACGGACGGGGAGCGCATCCTCGGTTTGGGCGACTTGGGCGCGGGCGGCATGGGCATCAGCGAGGGAAAGATCCAGCTGTACACCGCGGCGGCGGGGGTGCCGCCTGACCAGTGCCTCCCCATCTGCCTGGACGTCGGCACGAACCGTGAGTCCCTTCTGGAGGACCCAGAGTACAAGGGCCTGAGGAGGAGGAGGCCAATGGGAGTGGAGTACTACTCGTTCTTGGACGAGTTCGTCCAGGCCCTGAGAGCGTGGAGGCCACACTGCCTGCTGCAGTTCGAGGACTTTGGCAACCATACCGCCTTCGTCCTGCTGGGCAAGTACCGGAACCAGCTGTGCTGCTTCAACGATGACATCCAGGGCACCGCGTCCATCAACCTGGCGGGAATCCTCGCGGGCCTGAGGCTCAAGGAGGGGGCATTCTCGGAGCAGAAGATCCTGTTCCACGGCGCGGGCGAGGCCGGCGTCGGGTGCGGCGAGCTCATCGCGCTGGCCCTGTCCACGTGGCACGGCGTCCCGCTGCCAGAGGCCAGGAAGAGGATCCTCTTCATGGACTCCAAGGGCCTGGTGTGCAAGTCCAGGCTCTCGCAGCTGCAGGACCACAAGGTCCCCTTCGCTCACGACCTTGAGCACGCCCCCGACCTGCTCCAGGTCGTGAGGAAGCACAAGCCCACGGTGCTGATAGGGGTCTCCACCCAGGCGGGCAGCTTCACCGAGGAGGTGCTGCGTGCGATGTGTGAGAACTGCAACAGGCCCCTCATCTTCCCGCTGAGCAACCCCACGTCCAAGGCGGAGTGCACCTTCGAGGAGGCCTTTGCGCACACCGACGGCAGGTGCATCTTTGCCTCGGGGAGCCCCTTCCCTCCGCTGACGGTACCCTCCCCGGACGGGATGGGGCAAGGCACCACCTACCACCCGGCCCAGGCCAATAACGCGTACATCTTCCCAGCGGTCGGGTACGCTGCCATCCTCACCGAGGCGTCGTGCATCCCGGACGATGTCTTCCTGGAGGCCGCCAAGTGTCTGGCAGGCCTATCATCCGACGAGGACCTGGAGCGAGGAAGGCTCTTCCCGCCCTTCTCCAAGATCAGGGAGACCAGCGCGCACATAATGGCGCACTTGTGCCAATTCTTTTGCGACGAGGGATACGGCACCAAGCCGCAGGAGCTTAGGACGGGCGAGGAGGCCGACTGGCTTCAGTACGTCAAGAAGAGGATGTACAATCCAAGCTACTGACTTTTTTGTAATGCAATACACCTCGCTTTTTTTTTTTCTCCCCCCCCCCCAAAATTAAACCAAGCCAGTCAGTCTCAGGCCTTCTTCGCCTCCTTAGCGTTCGCCGCCTCGCCAGATCAGGTGGTCCCCCAGGGTGGTCTTGTGGATGATCATCGGCCTCTTGGTCACCTCCCCTGGGGTGGCGAAGGCCTGAGCGTTGGAAGTCTGGTACGCGCGGCTGCCCTTCCTGCCGCTGGCCATTGGGACCTGCGACTTCTGCCTCAGCCCACCATTCGCCCGCATCCCGAGCTTGTTCAAGTCCTTACTTGGCGAGATGGGCTGGGTGTATACGTCCTGCGAGTGTGACGCGCCCGTGACGACGTCCTGATCAGAGTGGTGGAGCCTCACCGTCGACCTCAGGTTCTCCTGCCTGGTCTTGGGCTTTGCGTCCGGCTTGCTCTTGATGTAGTCACTTGCCACGTCCTTGAGCTCCTGCTTCACCCGCTCCATCCTCTTCTGCGTGTGCTGCTTCTCCTTCTCCGCGAAGGTCAGGTTGACCCTCGAGTTGGTCCTCGCCCACTGGAACCTGTTGTTGGACTTCTTGCCGTCGTCCAGCTGCACAAACATCTCGTTCATCGTGGTGTCGTACACGCCCTTGGGGAGCTGGCCCGGGACCCACGTGCTCTTCGTGCGCTTGTGTTCCGGAATCTGGGACTTGGAGACCTTGTACTTGGGCAGCGCGTCCCGCGAGGCGGTCCCACAGTCCCTGGTGCGGTCCACCTCGTCCCCGGACCTGCCCACAAAGGCAAAGGTGCCGGCTGGGCCCTCAAAGAGCGCGGGGGTGGCCTTGACGGGCTCCTTGATGGGTTTCTTTCCCCACTTCCACTGCTCCTTCTCCTCGCCCACCTCCGCCCCGGAGCCATCGCCCTGCACCGCGTCCTTGATGGGGGCAAACTCGCTCAGCTCCCTGTGGGACTTGTTCCACTTCTTCCTCCCCAGCTCCTTGCTCGGGTGCACGAGGCTGCCCTGCTCGTGGTCCTTGTACACGCTCGAGGTGTGCGTCCTCATGTTCTGCCACGTCACGTTGTCGCCCTTGTTCTCCAAGTCCACCGTGGACGAGGTCCTGTTCCAGCTGAACCTCTCTGTAGCCTTCCTGTTTGCCTTGCTCACGTTGTCGTGAAGGTCCTCATAAGAGGTGTTATATTTTGTCCTCGACCTGCCGAACTGGACGCGGCTGTCCGTGGTCTGCGGCAGCTTCTGAGGGGGGTACACAACCTTGGGGTCCTCAAACCTGACATTGTTGAACTTGTCCGACTCCTTCTGCTTGGAGGCGTCAATCAGAGATATCTTTGAAGCCAGCTGCTGCTGTTGCTTGGTCTTCGAAACCGTGCTCGGGTGGACCTCGTCCATGCTCAGGTTCTCGAAGTTCTGAGTGTAGTGCGTTCCGTGCTCCACGTCCTCCCCGCCCAAGTCGACCTCCGACTGGGTTCGGTGCCACCTGTGCCTTCTGTCGTTCACCCTGTCAGAGTACGGAGTCCAGCTCGTCCTGGTCAGCGTGTCGTACTGCTTCTTGTGCTTGGGAACTCGGTTGAAGATCTTCTTCGCCCGAAGCGCCTTGTGCACCTCCTTGGAGAACCCGACGGGCTTGCCGAAGGCGTCGACCTGGGCGCCGGAGACTCCCACCGTCGCGGCCTTGCGGAGGGTCTCCGCGGCGGAGAACCAAGCCTCCCGTCTCTGAGGGTCGTCCTCGTCAACCACCACATTCCTCGTCATCTCTCTCTCTCTCTCTCTCTCTCTCTCCACGCCCAGACCGTCCGTCTGTCCCTGCGTCTCTATCTATCTATGTTTGTTTGGTTTCCCTCTGTCTGTCTCTCTGTGTGTGTGTGATTTAACGCCGGTGCCTTAGCGTTCGCATCCGTTCGCCACCACGCTCGTGGTTTCTATCGTCCTCGTGAATGCTTGTTTCGTGCAGTGTCGCGGCCAAGGCCAAGATGCTATGTTATGTTTTTTTTTCAGTATACGCTCACTCTGTGGCGGCGCACAAGGCTGCTCAACCGAGCTCGTCCCGTCTAAGGGTAAGTGAGACGTCTAGCTGACGTCAAGCCCTCGCCCGTGTTTCGAGTCCAGGAACGAACACACACACACAAAAGCCGTTGGCTTGGCCACGCAGCTGCAGAAGTGAAAGGCTTTGACCTCTTGACCCCCCCGGTTCCCGTAAATCGCAGTTTTTCCCGTATGGAAAGATGGAAAGATTTCCATAATTTTGAGGAACTTTTCTAGGGAAAAGTGGATGGAAAGATGGAGAACCAGGAAAAAGAACATGTGACGACATGGGGAGTAGGCGAGCCTCCAGGGTGGTCCTGGTTCTGGCGGCCGCCGTCATGGTCGGGGAGGGGCGCGTCGCCAAGAAAACGTCCTTGCCTTTGGTGAGGATGGGTGCATTCTGAAAAAACCAGAGCCCTTGCTTGCGAAGAGGAGAAAGAACGGAGGTTCTGTGAAACAGAACAGGTAACTCCAGTCTATATTTAGATATGTAGAGTTTATATGGGATTATGAATGCTACTTATACTTATGTGATGCGGGGCTCGTGCATTTGTGTGTGCGTACATGGTTTCCGCACTCAGCCCTTTCCCATTCGCCCCTCTGGACTCTTTCACAGCGAGTGAATGAGAATTGTGCCCACGGGGGTGTCCACGGTGGTCAACCTGGGTGATGACTCCGTTTCCATGGGCCGGCGGCCCACGACGGCCGCGGGCTTGGAGTGTGGGGCCCTGGCTGATTCCGACCGCCAGGCCTCCTCCTCTTGCATGGCCCCGTGCTGACTCGCAAAATCCTCAGCGAGCTTCTTGCTCAGCCGCCGCCTGGGCGTCCGGATACGGAGCCGGGGGCTCGGGCTACACTCCTCCGACGAGGAGGCGGGGCTGCGAAGCTGCCTCGAGAGCAAGCTCGTGCCCTTCACCGCGAGCTCCCCGCTGTTTACCCTCCGGTGGACGGCAACCTTGGGTAGCGAGATGGGGGCCACCTCGAACCCGCAAATCTGGGTGGCGCCACTCCGGCTCGAGCTCGAGTCGGGCGTCGACACCTGCGACGACGACTTGTCGACAAATTTTGGTTCCTCGAAGGACATGCTCCTCACTCGTGCAAAAGTTCTCCCGCCACCTCTCTTTCTCTCTGCCCCTTTTGAACGAAAGGAAAGAAAACCAAGCGCCGCTCCTTTTCCTTTCTATGCGTCCGCGCAAAAAAAATGGGTTGGGTCTCTCTCTATCCTTGGCCTCGGCTAACCTCACCTCAGTGTTAGGCCAGCCCTCGACACCACCGCTTGGCTCGAAACCTTGACCCGTCCGCCGCGCACCCCGCCGTTCTGTCCCGCCATTTCAGAGCCGTGGTTTTCTTTCGTCTCTGTCGCCTTCTCCTTCGCACCAGGTGCGCTTGCTCGCCGCCAGCGTCGTTTCCTCGCACCAGCAGAAGAAAAAGAAGTCCAAAGGTGCCACCTTTGTACCACTTTCGGCTCGACCTTATCTCGCCGCCTTGCCTCTTCGTCTGCGCGCCACTCTTTTGGCGTTTCGTTTTCCTGCTGGTGCTGCTGCTGCCAAAATCGGGTCGGGGGCTGGTGGGCCTGCAGACCTCCCGAGAATACCCAGAAGAATTGGGCCGAATCCGAGGAAATACAATGGGAATAGCACACAACGTGTGGGGTTGTAAGGATGGGTGCAAAAATTGTAATGGGCGGTTTCCTGGTTTCGCGTTTGCTGTGTGAAAAACGCGTGGTTTCCCTGTTTGGTTTTGGCAGTTGTCCACAAGAACAACCACATCTAGTTTGGAAAGTAAAACCAAAATCTGCCATCCCTGTCAGCTCGCATCTTCTAAGACCGCGTTGTAAACCAGTTGAAGAAGACGTACGGCCGCATCGCTCGGATCGGTTTCCTTTTTGGGGACCTGCGCGGGAGATCCTGTCTCGTCTCCTCTTTTCAAACTGAGTCAAGGAATTCTACTCCTCGTTATTCGTCGCCAAGAACCAAGATCACGTGGGGAACCCAAACACCCTCAGAAAAGTTGAAAATACTGGGTGTGCCTCCGAATACCGATTCTGAGTGTGCCTCCTCGATTTTCGATGGATTCCCCCCCTTCCCCCAAGATTTAGACTTTGAGTGTCCAAGAGGCGCAAAATCAGTGTACCCAGGATCCTCCTGCCCTCCGCCCCTCAAATCGTAGCTGTCGCGAGGGCCGCGAGGGCAGGTCCGCGAGAGCGGAAGTGCGCCAAGGCTTGGTGTGCGGCTGATTATCATGGCGACCCAAGAGCTCGTGGCGGCGCTCACGCAGTCTCAGTCCCACCTTCCGGTACGTCCCTTCCCCACCCTCTCGGCCTCTCGGCCTCTCTCTCTCTCTCTCCCTCTCTCTCTCGCGCGCGCGCACGGTGTGAACGAGACCCTGACCTCATTCTCTTTTCCGTTTTTCTGCCGATCTGCGTGATCTCGGTCGTATCAGGGACCCCGGAAGGAGGCGGAGACGTTTCTCAAGGCAGCGGGTCGGAACCCCGGGTACGCTACCGCGCTCATCAATGTTTTGCTGGCGCAGGGCCTCGACCTCGCTGTGCAGCAGGCCGCCGCGGTCGCCTTCAAGAACTACGTCAAGTACCACTGGGTGAGTCTCACGCACGCAAAGCTGGAGGAGTTACGCCGACCGAATAGCCGCTGACGTTCCGCTTGGCTTTTGGTTTTTCCCTCACCCTCATCCATCCACAGGACCCCAAGGACGACAACCCCTTCAACGAGGCCCTGGTTCCCATCGCGGAGGAGGAGAAGACCCAGATCAAGCAGCACCTCACCAACCTCATGCTCGCCTCACCAAAGCACGTCCAGCTCCAGCTGAGCGAGGCCCTCACGATCATCTGGTGAGAGAGCGCCCCCCCCCACCAACCCCAACACGCGTGCACCTCTCGTCCACCCTCGACGCTGACGCCACCCCTCCTGCCCTCACCCCATTCCCTCTGCGTCGTACCAGCTCCACCGACTTTCCTGACAAGTGGCAGAACCTTATTCCCGAGTTGGTGGGCCAGTTCTCCCAGTCGGACCAGAACGTGCTGCAGGGCGCCCTGCGCACCGCGAGCTCGATCTTCAAGCCGTACAGGAACCAGTACAAGAGCAACGAGCTGTACAGGGAGCTCAAGTACGTTTTGGACAATTTTGTGGGAACCTCGCAGGGCTCCAAGCCCTTTTTGGACCTCTTCAAGAGGCAGTGCGCGCTCGTGGAGGGGACGCAAGACCCGATCGCGCTGGACCTCGCCCTGCAGAACCTGTACATCATCCTTCGGATCTACTTCTCTCTGCACTCCCAGGAGCTGCCGGAGGTCTTTGAGGACACCATGCAAGACTGGATGGGCGCGTTTCACAAGTTCTTGAATTATGAGAACGCCGCTGTCGTGAGCAAGAATGACGAGGAGTCCTCGCTGGACAGGGTCAAGGCCGCCATCTGCGAGAATGTGAACGTGTACATTGAGAAGAACGAGGAGGAATTCCAGCCTTACTTGCAGACCTTCGCCACAGACATTTGGGGCCTGCTGCTTAAGGTTGGGGCCGCCGCCAACAAGGACAGGCTCACCACGACGGCCATCAGATTCCTGACCACGGTGGCGAAGAGCGTCCATCACAAGCTCTTCGAGGACGGGGAGACCATGAAGCAGATATGTGAGGGCGTGGTGATCCCCAACTTGAGGATGCGCGAGGACGAGGAGGAGCTCTTCGAGATGAACTTCGTGGAGTACGTCCGAAGGGATATGGAGGGCAGCGACTCGGACACCAGGAGGAGGTCGAGCTGCGAGCTGGTGAAGAGCCTGACGGAAAAGTTTCCGGAAAAGCTGACCCAGCTGTGCTCTGCATACATTGACGTTCTGGTCCGGGAGTACCAGCAGAACCCTGCGGCGAACTGGAAGTCCAAGGACTGCGCGATGTATCTGATCATGGCCCTCACGGTGAGGGGCAAGACGGCCGCGTCCGGGGCGACGTCCACCAACCAGCTCGTCAACATTGGGCAGTTCTTCCAGGAGCACATCGTTCCAGAGCTCTCCACCCCGAGGGACCACCTTCCCGTGCTCAAGGCCGACTGCCTTAAGTTTGTGATCACCTTCAGGAGCCAGCTGCCGAGAGAGACGACGCTGGCGCTCTTCAGCTCGATCGTGCAGCTCCTGGGGGCGGAGAGCAACGTGGTGCACTCGTACGCAGCCACCTGCCTCGAACGCGCCTTGGCGCTCAAGGAGAACGGGAAGCCCAGGTTCACAAAGCAGGAGGTGCTGCCCTTCGCCCAGGGGGCGCTTCAGGGCCTCTTTGCCGCGATGGAGATGCCCGAGAGCGAGGAGAACGAGTATCTCGCCAAGTGCTTCATGAGGATCGTGAGCTTCTTCGGCCCCGAGATGGGCGGCATCGCTGTGGAGTGCATGAAGCATGCCTGCGCCAAGCTAGAGCGCGTGTGCCGCAACCCCACCAACTCGAACTTCAACCATTACATGTTCGAGACGGTCGCCGCGCTCATCAAGGGCGGGGTGGAGGGGGGGCAGACCAAGCAACTCCTGCCGGAGTTCGAGCGGAGCCTGTTCCCGGTGTTCCAGGTCGTGCTGGTGGAGGATCTCGAGGACTTCGCGCCCTACGTGTTCCAGGTGCTGAGCCAGCTGATCGAGGTGTACGACCCGCCCCTGCCGGACGTGTACACCCAAATCTTCCCGCCACTGCTCAACCCGACCATGTGGGAGCGGAGCGGGAACGTCCCCGCGCTCGTCAGGCTGCTCCAGGCCTACCTGAGCAAGCAGAGGGTGACTGGGGACCAGCTCCAGGGAGTGCTGGGCGTCAGCCAGAAGCTCATGGCCTCGAAGGCCCTGGACCACCAGGGGTTCTACATCCTGAACGCCCTAGTGGAGTCCCTGCCCAGCGACGCCATCGCCCCGTTCCTGCCCGGGATCTGGTCGCTGCTGTGCCAGCGCCTGCAGACCTCCAACACTCCAAAGTACACCAAGCACTTTCTCGTGTTCCTCGCCCTATTTATCGACAAGCACGGCGTGCAGGCGTGCTCCGCGTCCCTGGACCAGCTCCAGCAGGGGCTCTTCGCCATGCTCCTAAGGCAGGTCCTCGTGCCCAACTTCAACAACGTGAAGGGGGACGTGGAGTCCAAGCTCTGTGCGGTGGCCCTGACGAAGATCTGCTGCGAGTGGCCAGACCTGCTCGCGGACCAAGCAAACTGGGGCCAACTCCTGGGCACACTCGTGGCCTACGTGGAGGCCGGGGCGGTCGACAGGGACGACGGGGGGGACGGCGGCCTGGGCGAGGAGCTCGCCGCTGGGTACTCTGCCGCCTTTGCCCAGCTCCACCACGCGCAGAGGAAGGAGAAGGACCCGCTCTCGGACATCTCGGACGTCCGGTCATACCTCGCGCTGAGCCTCGCCAAGCTCTCCTCGGCGCAGCCGCTCGCCGCCCTGATCTCCAGGGTCGTCAGCCAGGAGTCCCAGAGCGTCCTGGGGGGATGGCTGCAGGCCGCGAACGCGACGCTGAATTGAGGAAGAGCGACCGGGGAGAGGGTGTCTGCCCTGTAATAGACTACAACTACTTGGTTTAAAGCGATCGGACCCGCTCCAACTCCATTCTCCTTTGTCTACTCTTGCCTGGATATCTCCACCGCGTAGGGCCCCTTGCCCTCTTCGACCACACCAAGCAACAAGTCAATGTTCGCATGAGAACCCGTTACTTCCCTCGCCTCATCCACGAACTCGTCGTACTGTGCAAGACCCCAAACCGCAGCTTCCACGTCCAATACTCCTCCGAACCTCTGTCCTATTTCCGTATATATTCTGACACTGGCCAGCTTGCCGGGCTTGGCGGGGATCTCGTGTTCAAAGCCCACGCAAGTGACTGAGACGGACGTGACGTCCTCGTGCGCGGGGAGGAGGGCGAGGTTCTCCTTCAGGCCGCGGCACGGCGCCACAAAGTTGCGCTTCGGCGCCTTGAGTCCAATGCGAAAACCCGCGACCCTCGCGGAGGAGGAGAAAAGGGGCGCCATGGTTTGGGTCTGGTGGCCACCGCGGTGATCGAAGTCGGGGTGAACGCCGAGCGCGGCGTGTCGCGCCACCGTCTGCTCCTACTTTATCGGGTTTATCTCATCGGGTGTGCTTTGGGAGGGGAGATCACCTCACAAAAAGAAGGAGGATTCTTGGATTCTTGGAAAACACACAAACACGAATAATATTCAATAATATTCAAAGGGGGAGGGCGTCCACGGCCGCGAGGTCGAATTCCGTCCTCAGCTTCAGAACCCTCTTGACCTCGAAGGGCGTGAGCCTCCACATCATGGCGTCATCCCCCCAGTAGTCCAGCACCTCCGCCGGGGTCTCCAAGTTCAGCAGCGTGGCCATCTGGCTCAGCCTGGCAAACTTATCCCTCACCGTCCGCTGCGTCAGCGCGGAGGTGCACGCCACGATGTTCCTGACGTCCTTCTCCAGCACGAGCCCTCCCAGCTGGTTGAACCTTTTCTGCAGCAGCAGGGCCTCTAGGCGCTTTGCGACCTGGCCGAGGACAGAGTGCACGAGGTGCTCGTAGTTCTGCGCTGTCAGCAGGGGCTGGACCCACCCGAGGGCGTCTTCCAGCTTGGACAAGAAGTCGGACAGCCAGGTGTCCTCGGCCTCTCTCGAGGCGTACTCCGCGTCGCTCAGGTCGAAGCTCAGGGCCTGCACGACGTCCACGCTCGGCTTGAGCCTCGGCATCAGCCTGAGAGCCACGTGGTCCGCCGTGGACGCAGCAATCTTCTCAAACTCCTGGCTCGTGCGAATCATGTCGCTCAGACAGCTCTGGACCCTGTTCCTGTTCTCCGCCAGCCTGAAGACCTCGAAGGTGTGGGCGTCCAGGTCCTGCTTCAGCTTCTTGATGTACTCCGCGGAAACGTCGAAGTTGTTCAGGGCCTGCGCAGCCTTGCACTGCGGGGAAGTGTTGTCCAGAGCGGAGAGGTCCAGCTGGAGGTCCTCCGGGGTGCCCGCGAGGCAGTCGTACACCGAGTTGTCGTGCCTGAGCGCCGCGAGGTACGCGTTGCACAGGTGATTGTTCACGTTGCTGAGGACAGAGCACACGCACTGCACATTCCCTGTGGCCATCCCCCTCCGGGAGCACTTTTGCAACAAGAAGAAGGCGTCCTCCACCAAGGACGAGGTCATGGAGCCCTCCACACACTCGTCCATCTCCACCGCCATCGCGATCGTCCTCGCCATGTATGCGTCCTCCAACGAGGTATAGTACGCATTGAGCTCCCTGACGCAGCAGTTCAGCGGTGAGGAGGGCAGCGATGCGATCTTAGATTCCGCCGCACTCGACCCTGAGGCCCTGGCCTGGTCCAGCACGTCCACCAGCAGCGAGTTGTACTCCTCGCACCTCACGCAGAGCATCACCACCTCGTCCACCGTGCGCTCGAAGTCCTTGACCCTCGAGGCCGAGCCGCCCTCCCCTCCCGCGCCCGCGCCGTTGTTGTCCCCGGCGCCTGCGTCCTCGGCCAGCCTGGCCAGCTGCCTGAACTCAATGTGCTTCCTCAAGATCTGGGTCGCGCGCTGCTCGCACTCACCGTGCAGGGCCGCCAGAACCCCGACGAAACCATCCGCCCCGTAGGCCTCCGCGATCAGGTCCCTGTTCACCTCCACGGCCTCCGCCACGTCTCTGAACAAGTTCGTCAGGCACTTGTGGAAGTCCACCCTGCCCTCCGACGAGGCGCCCCTCGGCACCGAGATCTCGCTCAGCAGCTCGTCGTAGTCCGCCGTCGCCCTGCTGCTGACGAGGCCCACGAGGTACTTGGTGAACGCCGCGAGTCCGGACTCCACCAGGCCGATGGGCCCCAGGATGGCCGCGAACCGCTTCACCTGTTCGTGGTCGCGCTCCCTCGCGGCCCTCTCGAACTTCTCCAGCACGATCTCCCTCAGGCTCCTGGCGGTCTCCCTGACCACCGCGGCGCTGTCCCTGAGCGCGTGCGACGCCCCCGCGGCGTCCTCCGCCAGGATGCTCCCGCCCTTCCTCGACCCTCCGTCGCCACCACCGCCCACCGCGAAGTAGAGCTGCGTGAAGTCCTGGATCCGCTCCGCGGCCCTGTCGTACTCCGACGTCGCCATCGCGTCCTTGAGCTCCTCCACGCACCTCTCGGCCTCCGCGATCGACTCCAGCCTCCGCATGCTTTCGCTCACCCTAACCTGCGACGCGTCGAGCTCCCTGACCCTGCGGGAGACCTCGTCCGCCAGCGTGGACGCCTGCTTCGTTTGCTGCGCGATCGTCTCCGCGTGCTGCTGCATCAGACCCAGAAGCCCAAGCGAGTCTTTCAAATTCGCAACCCCGGTCTCCACGCTCGTGCGCTTGGACAACAACTCGTTGAGGTGCGCGTCGACCTTGCGTTCGCACAAGATGGCCTCCGACAACAAGGCGCTTGCCTCTCTCACGCCCGTCACCCTCTCCGCCTGCTGCAGGAGCTCCAGGGGGCTCATCCCTGCCCCCTGCGCTGCAGTGGACTCCATTGCCATTGGTGGAACTCCACTCCTTACCGCCCTCCTTCCCCTCCCTCTCCTCGCTCCGCTGGGGGCCCCTCGCGCTCTGAAAACGAGAATTTTTTTTTTTTTTTCCCTTCAGATTTCAAAGCAACTTTCCCGTCGGTTGGCCACAGAGCCTGTGGCCCTCGACCACATCGCGCACGTGGGCAGGCCCGCAGGGGACGAAGCTCAGCTCGACTCGAAAGCGCCGCTCGCTCCCATTGATGGAAGTTGATTATTGTCGGTCGGGCAATACCCCCGCGCGCGCGCAATACCTCAAACACTCACCCACCTCTGCCTTCTCTTTGCCACAGAGAACGCACGCACCAACGCGACGCGGTCTGGGTCAGAACCGGGACCTCCCCCCGCTGGAAGTGAAGTGATTGTAGTCGCCCGCGATGGCTCAGGGGTGGTGTGAGCAGGCCCCTGCATTAGGGTGCGCCCGTGGGTTCGTCATCCTCCACCCTACGCACGCTCGTGCGGTGAACGAGGCCCACGAGCGATATAAACGGGAGCACCCGAGGGTCCCGCTGGATGTCCTACAGGTTGTGGCCACCTGGCTGCCTTGCGCCCGCACCGCGGCCTCCTTCGCGCAGTGCTCCACCTTCTGCCGCGACCTCTCGCGGTGTGATACGCTGTGGCGGCGGCTTTACCTTGGCAGGTTCCAGCGGCCGAGCGAGGACCCTCCGCCAGGAAAGTGGTTTCAGCTGTACAAGTTTCAGCACACCTTCCTCAAGGATGTCGTGCTGAACAAGAACCTGGACGAGATCTTGCAGAGGGCGTACCCGAGGTGGGAGTCCGTGGGAAGCATCTCGCTCCCCGTGGGAGCCAGCTGAGACGACGAAAGACGACGACGAGGCCGCCGACCGCGCTAAATCTGCTTTTGTATTCATCATTGATCTACACAAACGAACAACAATCAAAAAAATCAAGCCTCTTTGGTCTCGTTCAGCTCTCCTTCTTCCCTGCCGGGGAGGCGTCTTCCACGGTGATCACGTCGTCCTTCACCTCCTTCCTCGCGGCGCTCCTGGCGATCACTCTGACGATGGGGCCGAGCCACCACACGTTGAGCGCCCAGAGCGCCAGCAGGAGCGCGTTTGTCGTGTACCAAGTGTACACCACCGCTCCGCTCCACTCCTCCGGCGTCACCGCGCCGGGGAGGTCCAGCAAGGTCGACCTTATCACCACGGCCGGCAGCAGGACGATCCTGGAGACGAAGTAGACGGCGGTGAAGGCGAGGAAGGCGATCAGGTTGAGGCTCCCTTCTGCGCCAAGCGTGTAGTTCACCAGCTTGCTGAGGTGGAGCAAGGGGTTGCTCTGGTTGAAAACGAAGAAGGTGAGGACGCCGACGCGGGTGAACCCCGTGGCGTAGGACCAGATGACGAGGGCGAGGGTGACGACGTGGTGGAACTCCATGACGAACGAGTCGAAGCGGCCCACGCCTACCACGCTCTTCAGGATCAGAGACAGGTACCAGCCGACCTCCGTGAGGTAGTACAATGCGATCTCCTGCGGCACGTCGGAGGAGCTGAACCCGGAGTAGCACTCGGACGTGTCAAAGAGATTGCAGCGCGCGAAGGTCGGGCCGTAGGCGAGGAGGCAGCCGCTCAGCGCGCTCAGCACAGCGCCGCACGCCACCAGCCAGATCTCCTCCTGGAGCTTGTCCACGGAGACCTTGATTCCCCTCTTGGCGCGGTACGCCTCGAGCCTCCCCGCGGTCGCCCTGTTCGCCAGGGCCCTCGCGCCGAGGAAGCCCAGGGCGATCCATGCCGAGAACTTGAGCGTCCACACCCTCTCCCAATGGAAGAGGTCACCTCCCATGTCGAGGAGCGCGACTTTTGCGATTCCGTCGGTCCTCGACTCCCTGCGAAAGCTTTTTCTGTCTCGCCCCGCCCCTTCCCGTCCCTTCCCGTTCCGTGTGCGCGCTCGGGCTCCCCCCGCCGGGCAACCGAGTCTCGGTTGCCACCCACCACGAACGACGTCAGTCTCTTCTTTTTGTCGGTTAAATCCGTTTCATGAAATTTCATCATCATCATTTCTTCTGGAGGTCTTTCCAAGAATGAAATTCTTCTTCTCGCTGACCGACAGGGAACTAGAACAACTGACAAACAGGGCGGGTGTTCGAGAACCAGGAGAGGAAAAGACAACTTGAATTGTTGGCAACCGACCCGACCGACGGAAGCCGCCGCCCGCTCCTCTCGTCGTCCTCTCCTTTGCACATACGGAAAGGCAGACTACACCAAAGACACAAGCTTCGTTTAGTTAGAGAATCATGCTCAAGTTTTTGTGGGAGAAACCCACGTGAGAGGCCAAACCGGGGGTGGAGTCTCCACCTTGCAAGGTGAACCATTCAGATAAGTCACCCCAATTGATTGCCGGAACCAGCCGGTCGGTCGTGTGAGAGCGAGCACGAAGAGAGACGCGCACGCTGGCCCACCCGTGCGACGCGGACCTCGACAAACATGGAGTTCCAAGAGTTCCAGTTCGACGACACGGTGCAGTACTCCGTGCGGTTGGAGGATGACGAGGCCTTCCAGGACTGGTGCGCGCGGAGGATTCAGGCGTGGTACCGCGGCAGGAAGACCCGCGTGGAGTTCCTTCGGAAAAAGTTCGCGTGCATCAAGATCCAGTTGCGGTGGAAGCACACCCTGGACGAGATTCGCGCAAGGCCCGACCTTGACGAGAACGCCCGCAAGATCCAAGACGCCTGGAAACGGTACTGGTACCGCAAGGTTTTCCTGTACTACAAGAACCTCATCGACTTCAGGCAGAGGGGAACTCCCAAGACGTTGCTAAGGAGCATCAACCCAGCGGAGGCCCAGCTGGCCGAGGCCGCCGCGGGCCTTCACGTCAGGTTCAGGCTGGGCGGCAGCACCTTTCCCCCGCTGATCTTCTACAAGATCTACACGCACCGCCCGGTGACGGACATCTGCTCCTTCGCGCCCAGGGACTACTGCGAGGAGAAGAAGCCAAAGCCCCGCGTGCAGGTCGGCGAGGACTTTGTGATTCCGGAGGAGCTCCTGGAGTGCCACTTCTCGCTGCGCGCGGAGGACGGCCCCGGATCAAGGAAGGTGGTGCACGCGACTAGGAGGCAGGAGCTCGGGTGGTACCTCAGGGAGGACTCGAACGGCTGGCGGCCCATCGCGGAGAGGTTGTTTTACGAGGAGGACCCCACGGAGCGTTACACGAGCGCCAAGAGGATGGACTTTTCTCACATCCCCAAGGTCAGGAGGGAGACCCTGAACAGGAAGCGCAGGGAGAAGAAGATCGGGTGGATGCGCAAGATGTACCAGGAGGGCATGTCGATGACCTCGAGCGTGAGGACGTCGAGGCAGCAGGGGAGGGAACCGCGGGAGGACCAGGAGCACGCCTCCATCACCCATTCCTCCCACTCCCCAGCAGGGGAGGAGGAGGATGAGGTGGACGATCTCATCGCGTGGAGCAACAACCTGGACTTCGACAACTATTACGAGGACTGGGTCAAGCAGTCGTGCTCGAACGGGTCGGAGACGGTGATGCCGCTGCCGGCATCTGAGTACGCCACCAAGGCGACCATAGACTCGTTCAGGTCCTTTGAGAGGGAAAATTTTGAGAGGGAGGTCGCGATGCAGCAGGAGGCCTCCGGGATCACATGACGACGCGTGAGGCCTAGCGCGAATTCTTTCGCTTTGTAATCGTATACGAGAGGTTCACCTCTTGATGAGGATGTGAAATTCCTGGGCTTGGTTCCAGGACACGGGCCGCGTGACCACGCCCACCTCCTCCATTGCAGGGTTCCCCCCATTCCCGCCCAGCACGTCCTCGTCCCAAGGCAGATAATCAATCACGGCTGAACCTCTCGGCAGCTCCCTCGCCGCCTTAACCCTCGCCTCCCTCGCTAGGCCCCGGTCCCAGCACTGCGACGCCAGCACTAGGATGCCGCAGTTGCCCAAGTCTGCTGCGAGCATGTCTCCCAAGACGAAGCTCACGGCGTCGTCCCCCAACTCATGCCTCTCCGCGGTGCTCCTGGCCACCTCGACGAGCGGCCGCAGGAGCTCGTGCCCGACGCTTCTTAGGCCCAGGCCAAGGGCTGCGTAAAAGCAGAGCCAACCGGAGCTCGATCCGAAGACGACGACGTCCATGTTGCAAGAGCGGCACTCCCCGGCCCTGGCCGCGAGGGCGGGGTGGTTGAAGACCTCGAGGAAGGAGTCGAGGGGGGTGGTGCCGTAAGCAAAGTTCTCCGCGGTGTACGCCGAGAGCGGGGACGAGGAGGCCTGGTCCTGGGACTGGAGGAGGTCCGATTGGAACGAAAGGGTTCGCTGGGTGCAGGACAGGTCGGAGACCACGGCGTCCAGGACTGTGGCCTCGCGCCCGTCAGATGGGGCCTCGCCGCGGGGATAGGAGGACCGCGCCCCCCCCGCGCCCGCGGAGGAGCCGCCCTCGGCCAGGGCCCGGAGCTCCCGCAGGCACTCCATCTCGACCTGACCCTTGTCGTCCTCGTTCATGTCGCCCAGTCTCCGCACGCAGTCGTTCACAAGGTCCTTGGCCCTAACGCAGGAATCGAGCGCCTCCTTGAGCTCCTCCTGCTTTGCCTTCGCCAGCAAGGCCGCCGCGGCCCTTTCGTACCTACCGATTTCCTCCCCTTCGGCCCCCTGTCCCCTCGCCACCTCGAGGGCAGCGCGGTGCTCCCTCCGCGTCCGGAAGGCGTAGGCCTGGATCTTGGCCATCTCCTCGTGCGCTAGATCGACGAAGCCTTCTCCCTCCCCGTCCTCTCCAATATCAATCACCATCCTCCTCGTCATCCCTCGTGGCCAAGACGAGACCTTGGCGCCATGCCCGTTTCGATGCTGCTCGCCTTGGCACAAACTGCCTGGTTTCGTCACTGGGATGGAAATCTTTCTTGGAAAAATTTGGGCCTTGAAATAGACAATTTCAGGGTTTCAGGGCGGAAGGGGCGGCCGAAGCGCGGTAGTATTGTAGGAGCCTATTGATCGATCCAGGCGAGGAAGGGCACGGCCGAGTGGCCGAGGGGAGGGAAAGCTTCCAACAGGCGGGGAGCGCCGGCCTTCGTCTTCACGATGGCTTCGAACGCACAGGACAACCACGCGCCGCTGCGGGCACAGGACGGGAAGAAGGACGAGGACGACGAGGAGGACTGTAAGAACACGCACACACGAACACCACGGAGAGAGAACACGAACCAACTCACACAACACAACCACGCGCGGCGAGGGCCTTTGGGATTCTCCTCCCCTCTTTCGACCTAGGCGGCGCCGGCCCTCTTGTCTACACTCCCCTTTGCTGACTCTCTCTCTCTCTCTCTTTTTCTAACCGCTTGGTGCGGTTAGTCGAGTACTCTCCTTTCCACGGGATCGAGAAGGGCGCGGTGCTGCAGGAGGCGAGGATCTTCCACGCCGCCCAGACGGACTCCCGAAAGTGCCAGCAGGTCCTGACCAGGCTGCTTTATTTGTTGACGCAGGGCGAGAGCTTCACCAAGAACGAGGCCACGGAGGTGTTTTTCTCGTGCACGAAGCTCTTCCAGAACCATGACGCCAACCTGAGGAGGCTGGTGTACTTGATCATCAAGGAGCTCCCCCCCGGGAGCGACGAGGTCATCATCGTCACCGCCTCGCTCATGAAGGATATGACGAGCAACAACGAGCTGTACAAGGGCGGCAGCATTAGGGTGCTGTGCAGGATTCTTGACTCCTCCCTGCTGCAGCAGGTGGAGCGTTACTTCAAGCAGGCCATCGTGGACAAGGCCCCCGTCGTCGCCAGCGCCGCCTTGGTCTCGGGGCTCCACATGCTCAGGGAGAACCCGGACATCGTCAAGAGGTGGTCGAGCGAGGTTCAGGACGCCGTCCAGAGCCGCAACCCTATGGTTCAGTTCCACTCGGTGGCACTCCTGTATCAGCTCAAGTCCGGGGACAGGCTCGCGATCAGCAAGCTCGTGTCCTCGCTGACGAGGGGGAACGTTAGATCCCCGCTGGCGCAGATGATGATCGTGAGGTGCGTCGCGCGCGTGATCGCGGACTCGCAGGCCTACGCCGACCAGGAGAGGCCCTTTTACGACTTTTTGGAGTCCTGCCTCAGGCACAAGGGCGAGATGGTGATCTTCGAGGCCGCCAAGGCGATCGTGGAGCTGAACGGGGTGACAGAGGCGGAGCTCGCGCCGGCCATCACCATCCTGCAGCTCTTTCTCAGCAGCAGCAAGCCCGTGCTCAGGTTTGCCGCCGTCAGGATTCTGAACAAGGTCGCCATCGACCACCCCATGGCTGTTAGTAACTGCAACATCGACATGGAGACCCTGATCTCGGACCAGAACAGGTCCATCGCCACTCTGGCCATCACCACGTTGCTCAAGACGGGAAACGAGTCGAGCATCGACAGGCTGATGAAGCAGATGTCCTCGTTCATGACCGAGATTGGAGAGGAGTTCAAGATTGTGGTCGTGGACGCCGTGCACAAGCTCTGCATCAAGTTCCCCACCAAGTTCCGGTCGATGATGTCCTTCTTGTCCAGTGTGCTGAGGGAGGAGGGTGGCTTTGAGTACAAGAAGTCCATCATCAATGCCATCCTCGGGATTGTGAGGACGGTCGCCGAGTCCAAGGAGACGGCGCTCACACACCTTTGCGAGTTCATCGAGGACTGTGAGTTCACCTACCTGTCCACCCAGATCCTGCACTTGCTGGGCGAGGAGGGCCCCAAGACCTCCCACCCGGCAAAGTACATTAGGTACGTGTACAACCGGATCATCTTGGAGAACGCGACGGTGCGCGCAGCGGCAGTGGCCGCGCTCGCCAACTTCGGCATGAGGGTCCCCTCCCTCGCCCCGCGCGTCAGGGTGCTGCTCAGGAGGACCCTGAGGGACAACGACGATGAGGTCAGGGACCGCGCGACGATGTACCTCAAGCTGTTGGGAGATGATGCCACGGGAGAGCAGCAGGAGCCCACGCCGAGGCCAAAGGTGCTGAGGGGCCAGAACGTGTCGCTCGCCGGGCTGGAGCGCTGCCTGAGGGAGTACCTCGACACCCCCATGACTGAGGCCTTCGACATGGCCGGGGTGCCCGAGAAGGAGCTCGTGCCGGTCGAGGCGTCCAAGCCTGGTGCCCCGGGGGCCTCTGGATCTGGCGACCTCTCCGGCGACCTGAGCCTCAAGTCCGACTTCGAGGAGGCCCTGCAGCAGATCCCAGAGTTCGCGGACCTCGGCCCGCTCTTCAAGTCCTGCGACGCGGTGGAGCTGGTGGAGAAGGAGACCGAGTACACCGTGTCTTGCGTGAAGCACATCTTTGCGTCGCACGTTGTGCTGCAGTTCGACATGACCAACACCATCGAGGAGCAGGTCCTGGAGGACGTCTCGGTGGATGTCGACCTCGCGGAGGCCGAGGCATACGAGGAGGTGCTCACCATCCCGGCCACGAGGCTTCCCTACGGCGTGGTGGCGCAGACGTACGTCCTGCTGGCGTACGAGCAGGGCACCATGCCCTTTGGCCGCATGGTGAGCACCCTCAAGTTCGTGGTCAAGGAGATCGACCCGAGCACCGGGGACGAGGAGGAGGACGGTTTCGAGGACGAGTACCCGCTGGAGGACGTGTACTGCTCTCCCGGGGACTACCTCCAGCCTACCAAGATCTCCAACTTCAGGAATGCGTGGGATGCTCAGGACCCGGACACCGAGGTGGTGGACGAGTACGGGATTGGCCAGCGGGACTCGCTGCAGGACGCAGTGGAGGCCGTCGTGGAGACCCTCGGGCTGGCTGCCTGCGAGGGCACGGAGGCCGTGCCGCCCAACGCCAGGAGTCACGTCTGCCTGCTCCATGGCAGGACGACGGCGGGGGGGAGCGCCCTGGCCAGGGTCAACTTTGGGATGGACCGGAACTACGAGGTGGCCATCAAGCTCACTGTCAGGGGCGAGAGCCAGGACGTCAGCGAGTCGCTGCATGCCATCGTTGCGGAGGGCTAGAGGGACCCATTGTGGGGCCGGGGGCCTGGCGCCCTTCAGGGTGGGCGTGGGCGCGCGGATGCAACACACGAAAAAACAAACACGTAAAGATAAATATAACACGCCACGAAACGAGGAGCTCCTTTGCCCCGGGGGGAGAGAAGACCGCCATCACCGCTCCGCGTCCAGGACAGCCTCCTTCTCCAGCTGCGACAGAGCGTCGTAGCCCTGCATCAGACCCATCATCAGCAGCTCTGCCCTTCCATTCTCTCCCCCCACCTCGCCCTCCAGCGCCCGCTCCGCGTCCTCCCGGAAAGCGCCCAGCATGGCCCGCGCCTCCTCCTCCCGTGTTCCCGCGGCCTCGGCCTCCCCTCCATTTCCCTCCCCATCCTTTTCTTTGGTGGTTTGCGGCCTCGCCACCACCGCCTCCCTCAGTGTTTCGTCCAGGCACACCGCGTACGCGCTCACGGCTTGCCAGGCCCTCGTTCCCAGTGCTTGCTGGGTCTGGTTTCTATCCTTGGATCCTGCGAACTCCTCTGCAGTCATCACCTCCTTGAGAAAGCACATGGGGTGTTTCGCCCCCGTGCTTTTCTTATAAGCAAAGGCAGCACACCTCGGTATGGCGTCGTATAGAATACCATAGATCCGCTGAGCGAGGACCTCGCCCTCGCTTTCACTGTTTTCACTGCCTTCACTGGGGTGGAGCCTTGCCTGCGCCGCGCGCTCGCACAACGAAAGAAGTTTGTCGATTCTCCTGTTCAGGATCTCATCCTCCTCCTCCTCCATCTTCGCGCCGCCCCCCTCCCTCTTTCGCTTCGCCATCGCCATGCGAGTGAGTGTGTCCCCTTTCCCCTTCACTCTGCTGCTGGGAACGAAAAGCAGCGGCCCCTCCCAACAGGAGTGGAATTGGAGTGTACAAGAATTGTGGACACTAAAAAAGGCCACTGACCGTTGTGAAGGATGGAAATTCTTGGATTGTCTGGGGCGCTTGCTAAACACTGTGTGTTTTGCACATGGGGCGGGGACCCCCTTTTCCCCTCTTCCCACGCGAGGGGAAGACACAGCACAGGAGAAGGGGGGAACAGAAAGAGCAGAAGATCGAGGGGAGGATTGTAGGACTCCACTGTAGGACCGAAGCGGACGGTGGGGGCTGGGGTGACCGTGATCAAGCGAAGTCCGAACTGCCGAGTCAGTCCTCGTGGCACGGGGCTCGCGCATCGGTTCGTTCGGTCCGTCGCGGCGCGGTGGGAGACGACCCCGCGCAGCGAGGGAGCGCATTTTCAAACGGGTCGAGTGACAGCTGGGGCCCAAGCTGGCGTGAAGGGTAGCACGCGGTGAGACTCCAAAGCCAGAGAAGGAGAAAGAGAGAGAGAGAGAGAGGCTCGCACCAGGGACGACCATGTGGCAAGCCGTGGAGGTGGAGGAGGAGGACGCGCCCCCCCCGTGGGCGCAGCCCTGGGTTGCGACCCCAGAGGAGACGACGGTGGACTTGGGAGACACAAGGTCGCGCGGTGGGTACGGTGGCGAGATGACAACTCCGCCCGAATCGGAGAGCCCAGCGGCGTGCGTCATCGATGTGGAGAGCGGCCCTTCCACGTCCTACTCTTTCGAGGGGAGGGCCGCGTCGAGGTACGGGTCCCCGTTCTTCTCACCCGCCGCAGCGAGCGGGCCTGGGCGAGCCCACCTGCACCGTTATGGTGGCGGTGGCGGCAGCGGGGCAGGCACACCCGGTTCCTTCGAACCAGCGGTCAGCCGCGACGCTCGCAGGGGCGACGGGCCTTGCCTCGCGCCCTCGGCCCCCTCCTTTGTGGGAGGCGGGGAGCCCCACCCTCGGGGTGGTTTGGATCCCAAGCTTCGCTCCCCGCCTGCCCACCGGGCGAGGGACGCATCAACCCCTGACCAACACTCCAGGCCTGGCGTCTCCGCGCCCGGCCTCGCTCCCTATGGCCCCGGCCCGGATGAGCGCGTCCCCTCGGAGCCGCGGGGCAGAAGCTGTGACGCCAGGCAGGAGGGCCGCGGCATTGGTCTCGACCCGCTTCGGGAGAGCCCCGCGCTCCGCATGCTAGTGTACGAGGCTTGCCTACGCCTGTGCTTCGCGTCTTGCCTCGAGGTCGGCACGAGCGGCCAGCAGGGCGCCGACCCGCGGAGGCAGAGCGGGTCTTCGCTCCCCGATGGCAGGCACTTTGCGGAGGACAACTTTGCGTTGCTGAGGAGGAGCTTTGGGGTGGAGCGCGCCGTGCTGCAGCCGCTTCAGAGGGGCAGGGAGAGGGGTAAGCAGGGGAGGAGGAGCCTTGCCGCCAACACGACAGACGAGAGCAAGGAGAGAGACGTTATGGTCCAGGGGAGGCGGTCGCCATCAGCCATCAGGCTCGTGGTGTCATTCGACGAGGCGAGGATAGTGCCCGGGGAGGGCGGTGCCGCGCAGGTGCAGACCCCCCACTCGTCCGGCCACGGCTTCCTGCACACCATCGGCCGTAGACTTCGGCACCCAACGTCGTCCGGTAGGCCGAAGTCCCTCTACTGCCATGTCAGGCTGAGTTCTTCGCCCCGTGACCAGGAGAAGAGGGCAAAGATCGGGTCGAGCTCGAGCGCAAACAGGGAGGTGGAGCTCGAGGTGGGGGCTGGGGCCGCCGACGAGGACGTCGTTGAGATCTCCGTGAGGACGAAGGGGGGCCAGGCGGTCGGTACGGCCCAGCTGGCGGTGTCCGCGTGCATGGACTCCGACGACGGGGGGGGGGGCCGCGTGCAAGCAGCACGCACTGGCGGTGAGGGGCCGGGGCGGCGAGGTGGCGGGCACCCTGAGGCTGACGACGAGGGCGGAGGGATCCTCTCCGGCCGGCGAGGGCGATGGCTGCGGAGGGGATGGCTCCGGGGCGTCCGCGGACCTCGAGGACGGCCTGGACGCGTCCAAGGGCTACGATGTCTTGCTCCAGGTCGCCCTGCGCGCCAACGGCTTCAGGCGGAGGAATCTGCTGATCACCAAGCCCTGGCACTTTCTCCTGAACGCCTTTGCCAGGGAGTACAACGTCCCTGGATCGACCTGCATCCTGCAGTTTCTCAAGTGGGTGGTCAGGGCGGCCACGCCAACCACGGAGTGCATGGACATCCTCTGCCAGCTCCTGCCCAGAGTGTTGAAAGAGAAGCACCAGCAGGACCTGTGCGCCTCGGAGCAGCAGCTTCTGTCCAGAATTCTGGTTCAGGTCGAGGACCTGCTGTCCAAGACTTTCCAGGGGATCAAGTCCCTGTCGGAGAGGGAGGCCTCGGGGCTGTGCTCGGGCCACCAGCTCGCCCCACGGGACCACTTTCCCTCCCCCGTCATCCAGAAGGCCCTCTTCCTGTACTCCCAGCTCCACGACCTCCTGGCGCCGGCGTCGCAGGGCAAGCTCGAGGACCACCTGAGGAGGGGTGCGCACCACCGGTTTGGCCGCATCGTGAGGGACGCCCAGGACCAGTGCCAGGGCGAGAGGGGCGCCCTGGGGGACACCGCGGGCTACCTGGCGGCAAGCAAGATCTTCGATGCCCTCAGGCAGGAGCTTGAGCTCGACCAGGCTCTGCACCGGTCAGGCCTGCTCCCAGCGTTTGTGAATTTTCCGGAAATCAGTAACGCACACTACGCCGAGCTGCTGTATGACCACTTGGGCGACCTTCTGGTCAGCAAGCCTCCGGACGACTTCAGCGACGCCCTCGATCAGCTCTTCAGGTCTGCTTCGCTGTATGAGACCCAGCAGACTAAGTTTGGGCTGGCGGGCCCCAAGGGCAAGTCCGCGTTCGTGCTCTTCTCGGATCACGTGCAGACCTGGATCCAGAGGGACTGCACGTGGCTGTGCGCCAAGCTCACTGCCAAGGAGGTCTCGCAGGAGATTTCCCAGGCGGAGAGGACCCTGGGGTCCCTGCACAGCGACCACCACGGCCATCACGGCCACGGGAACGGCCACCTTTACCTCATTCCCCTCTTCCGCAAACAGAACGGTGTCTTTGACAAGGTCCAGGCCTTTTTGGGAAAGTACAGCGGAATCGTGAAGAGGTGGCCTGACTGGGTGCCGGTGCTGGAGCAGAGCTGCTGCAAGATCTTAAGGCAGCTGCTGAGGTCGCTCGGGGAGGCCTCTGGCCACGCCGGGGGGGCCCTGGGCTCCGCCCCCCCCGCCTCGGGAGCGCACCACCACGCCGACCAGGGCTTTGACCAGTCCATCAAGCAGATGTTCGGCTGCAAGAACACGAGGGAGCACGCGGCGAGGCTATCAATCACGGACGCCGTCCTCCTCAACGCAGAGCGCCAGATGCTCTCCTTTGTGCCCAAGCTCAGGTCTGCGGTCTCTGCGCTGACCTCAGGCTTGCCAAGGCAGAAGGGCGGCCTCCCCGCCGGCGTGGATTTCAGGCACGTGGAGGAGGAGACAAGGACCTCCTACGCCCAGGCCGCGCAGAGGTGTGTCCTCCTGTTGTCGGAGGCCCCGTGCCACCGCCTTAAGCGAATCCTGAAGGAGCAGGCCAAGTACAAGCCAAACGAGTCTTCCGGCGAGGTGGAGGACGTCAAGACGCTCCTCAAGCCCTACCTCACCCTGATCGATCAGGTCTTGGGCGACCATCGCAAGATGCTCACCAGCAAGGTATGGAGGGACGTGTGCAGGGGTATGTGGGACCTCGCGGCGGCTGAGCTCCTCAAGTTTGTGGAGAGGATCCACAACGACAAGGAGAACGCGTCCGGAGGGGGGTTCCGTGTGAGGGTCATGACCTCGGAGGTGAGCCAGATCCTAGAGGAGTTCTTCCAGCAGGGCCTGCACCAAGTGCTGGGCAGTGAGGTGAACGAGCGAGACTTGCAGACGCCGTTCTCCGCCAAGAAGCTCAGGGAGAGGATCTGCGGCGGGAACAGGGACCTGAGCGCCTCAGACTCCTTCTCCGAGTACTGAGTGTAACGGACGTCTTGGAGAGAAAAATCGTAAAAATCGTAAAAACACATTCACACACAATCAAACAAAGAATGTTCATCCGCCCACCCACTCATTCCGGCAGCTCACCGCAAAGC
>Ga0160423_10000371_pt1 | contig 36182 bp, 61 predicted proteins | sample CRUFie14St8metaG_FD_108191 | JGI IMG/M metagenome (GOLD analysis project Ga0160423, IMG submission 108191) | Marine microbial communities from the Costa Rica Dome - CRUD Field 142mm St8 metaG | ecosystem: Environmental > Aquatic > Marine > Oceanic > Photic zone | place: Costa Rica: the Eastern...
AACAATGCTTTATACACTGCAAACTTTACACCACCCACACAGCCACTGACTGCAATCACAAATACAGCGCTACTAACCTGTAATGATAGTCATGTAATTAATGATGAGAGCGCTAACGGCGTCGTTCTAACACGTACCGGTGAAACAATTGCTACTAAGTTTAATCCATTTTGATCATAAGGATATTGAAGTTTGCCAACTATATCATTAATAAACGATTCTAGTGCTCTACCTGCTGGACTGGCAGCCGAAGTAGGCGATGAAGCTTTTGTAAGAGACAACAGTGTAAGATACAGGTTTGTAGACTTATCACAAGTATCATCTCAATCATTTTCATTTGATAGCAATGTTGGAGTTTTACATGATGCTTCCGTAACAAGTTCATTTGAAAGTGATGGAAAATTTAGTCTTTCTTATTGGACTTATCTCGCTAAACAAACATCCTCACCTATTCTATCTTTTAATCAAGACTCAAGTCAGGTTGAAGTATCATTCACTAATAGAGGAACTTCAGATGTTGATGGTACGATAGATTCTGGTCATAGAGTGTATCCGACAAGTCCTTTCTTAGCGAGTTCTTTTCCAGTTCGTTCTCCAGATTCAGCTGAAATTCCTAACGATGGATCTATTTGGAGTGGAGACAGTGGAGTAGTTACTATTAATAAGTTGAGAGGAAACAGTTCTTCTTTTGATAGTGCCGTTAAAGTACCTTTTACTATACAATCTTTTCAAAAAGACGTATCTTCATTCAGCGGAAATGACAGAGGAGTAAATCAAAAAGACAACTGGGGTCTTGTAAGTATAGATGGTGTTATAAGAGTAAGTTCACAAGAAGTTATATGGCAAGGCGTAAAGCATCGTCCTCAAAACGATTCCAATTCAGACTTACAAACTCAGATTGTGAGTGAAAGATCTGCACAGGATTGGGCTCACAACGGTGTTATTCACGACAGTAATAGTAACTTAAAACTGTATAGATCTGAAGTAGCGTACGATTTAGTTCACGATGAAAGGTATAGTCATGATGCCGGTGAGCTTTCTATAGATGATTTTCGCACAGACAGAGACGCAGCTTTTAAAGTTCAAGCTTACTTTCCTGGAGCAACTGGTGGTGCAGACGCAGTACTATTTACATTAGGATCAAATCCTGGTGACAAGACTGAGATTCGTCACGATGCTAGTAGTGGACAAATAGAAGTAGTTTGCCGACAGTTATCAGGATCATTTAACGCCTCATCATTGTTTACTGGTCAATTCAGAGATGTAGCTTGGGAAATACAAATCAATCCTGCTAGATTCTCTCTATATGTTGACGGCATAAAGAAATTAGAACTAACAAATATAAATCCTCTTACAAACTATAGGTGGGCTGAAGGCGCTGGAACAGGAATTGCAAACATAGGAGTTACTAACTCTGCAGATGTTACTTATCAACCGAATCACTACAACAGTGTAAAAGCCGCATACAATAACTTAATAGATGCTACTCGAGTAGAGAACGGTAACGTATTCGTGAACACGTCACTGAATGACGCTCGAACTTACTTCAAAGTTAACACTGTTATTCCGGTTGGTTCGAATAAATTTTATTATTGGGAAAATAGATGGACAGGTAATAACCTTTATTCGGACGGAAAGTATTGGACTTATGGTTATAACTACATAGTTGACGCGAGGTGGAACGGTCAAGCACAAGGCACCAATCAAGTTGGACCCCGTGTTATTTCAAATGACGATTTAAGAGGTGAGTATTTAAATCCTAATACTACAGTAAGTAATCCTTCTGATCCTCATGAAGGAGAGCTTATGAAGAGACTAGACGTTTACACTAGTTTTCTTTATGAGAGGTCAGGGTATCACTATTCGTATATATTTGATGTCTCTAATGGAATATGTTATTCTATTATGAGAGGCTTAATGAGTGGAACAACATACATCAGAACAATGCCTAACTTACACGCTGCTGCTTTAGGATACACTCCTGGTGTGAGTAATGGAGGAGACCCAGCACTAGACAATCCTGGATATAACATCGCCTTCAACGAGCATAGATGGATATACACTAGTGCAAGTGATGGTAGAGAAACGAATCAAGGAAGATGGATAAGAAAAGGAGACGGCGAGGCCGACGTAGGACTAATTCTTAATCCTGACAGTTGGAAGTACAGACCACTCAAGATGTTAAAAAGACTTAAACAATTGATTGATGGGAATCCAGCATTAAGTGCATGGAATGGCGCTTTTTCTGGTCAACCTAGTGGTTATACTTACGACATTACAAACGCTGGTATTGAGGGTGCGTACGCATCTGCAGCTCCTCATATTTCACCTTGGTATACCATAAGTGGTTACCCTAAATTAAAATACTTTCCTCAAAAACTAAAAGGATTAAGCTCAAGTCCAATGAAAATAGGAACTGGTAGAGTTTCAATTAATCCTCTTTCTGAACACGGCAGTGATTACGCAAATAAATATGTGGCCAAGACTGGAGGGACTATAAGAACAGTAAGTGAAGGAACTTATCCAGACTTATCTTATTATATTAGAACTGTTGTACAAGACGGTGACTGCTTATTGCTTCAACCTGGAACTTACAGCATAGGTATAGATGACGGTCAAGGCTCTAACGATTACTTTGAGCAGATAACTGACTATAACAGATTCTTAAGCACTCCTTTCTTTAAGAAAAAATTTCTGATATGTGGAAACACGGATGTTCCAAGTAGTGTACACATCAACTGGTACCCTTATGGATACAACACTTCTACTCCAATAACTTATCACTATGTACGTGCACCTTTCTTTGGAAAGAACGCCGATGATAGAAACGGTCTAGCATTCTTGTCAATGAAAAGATTTTTTGGTTCATACTACCAAGATGCGGTATCAATATTTTTTGACGATAAAGGAGCAAAAGCAGAAAAAGTAATATTCGATCTCGGCAGTAAAGAAACATACCCATACACTACATATTATCACTTAACAATGTCTTATGATGAAGTAGAGCGTTTCTATAACAACATCTACGCTGGAAAACCTTTCAGAACATTAAGAGACTGTCACTTTAAAAACTATGGTGAGTTTAGAGATAATCGTAATAAAGACATCACGGGTAGTTCAAGCTACACAGTAGGTCACACTATATACATAGAAAACTTAGCGTTTGAAAATGAAGATGTTCGAACTCAGTTGCACAACAATAATTTTGACTCAAACGGATATCTTATAGATGAAGTTACATTTGATGATTCAAACACTGCGCATGATGTAAACTTTAGAGGATACACTCACAGCTTTAACGTAAAACCGAGATCTTATGCTGGTATTTACAGCCGGCCAAATACTTTCCAGTCTGATAAAGCTGAAGTTTTGTCACTAATAGATCAAGATTCTAACGTAGTTTTACTTGACGCCAGACATCCTCCTTTAGAACTATTAAAAATAGATGACAGAGGTATAATCACTACTTCTACAGATAACGGCATAAGTTCTATTCAAGCAACTCAACCTAACTTCAATGTTGATCAATGGACATTCAATACTCTAGAATGGGATCCTTCCACAAACATTGCTACTCTAAGTGTGAATGGTGAGAGCGGCGGAGAGATCTCAAATTTCTTAGACAGTGTCTATATAAACCAAACTAAAATGTTAATAGGAGGTGAGGTTCACTTTAATTCATCAACAAATCCTCATTTTACTCATAAATTTTTTGCTGAACCTAACGTCGTAAAAGACTTAAAGTTGCAAACAGACGACAGTTTCTCTTCTATACCGTTTACTGTACCTAATCTAGAACCAGATGAAAAACCCGAAACGGTTATCATAACTGGTCTATCTTCAATAGATCCCTCTATACAAACAACTATAGGAACTGGTACTCTCACCTTTCAAGAATTTAGCCCATTCACTGGTGAAGAAAGAGATTGGAAAAAAATCGGAGTTGTTCGACCAACGTATCATGACGTTGCTATTATTAATCCGTTCACTGACGCTGTCTATGGCACCGGCACTGATCCAGGGAGAGCTCCAGAAGGAGATGAAGGAGTCGGTAGATTGAGTGATGATCTACATCATGGTGCTGATTCTGTTGGACTTACAAAAGAAGTATTTGCTGCTTATGACAGTGACTTCTTAACAGGTGTAAGTGATAGTTCAAACAGTTTGTTTGATGTGGAAGTTGTACTCGCTGAAAGAGATGCAAATAATAAACTTCTGCAATGGAGACACGAAATAAATAATGTTGAGCGTACAGCTATAGTAGGAAAAGATAGTAGTGGTTATAGATTCATTATAAGAAAAATAGATAGAGACTACACTAAAGCAACTCGGCCAACCGCAATGGTGAGATTTATTCCTTCATTTGCAAGTGGAATTGACGATAGTAACTTTCCAGCTGGTCCACAAACAAGTTATATGCAGAACGTTTCTGGAACAATAGGAATAGAACATATAGATGTTAATTACGACAGGTTTGGTGCAGATATTAATAGAACTGGTTTGTTTCAAAATGTTTCTAGATTTGTGGAAGTAAGACCACTTCCTATTGATAGAAATCCAAGTATGTATACGTATGATAGTGAACCAGCATCAAGATTCAATCCTAAACTTGCTCTCGTTGAATTCGATAGCATAGGAGCATTACCATTATGACGTTTACAGATGATGAAATAAAACAATATGCTACTGCTAAGGTAGGAACAGTTTTATACACTTACACTCCTTATGGTTGGAAAAATATTGGAGTTGTTGACAATGTTCCATTTGATAGGGACAGCAATGGAAGGTTAGTGCCAGTTACACCCGATGGTTATGATCCAGTTGCAGATGCTGTAACTCCAGTCGTAAATCTTGCTGAAGTAGATGAAAACGGTGATCCTATAACATGGAGACATCTTACAAGTACAAAGGTGATGCAGCCTTCCACAAACAGAAGTCGTAAAGACTATGCTACAATATTTACAGATGGTTATCAGAAGACTATTGTTCCTAGAAAAAGGAATGAGACTGAAACAAAGAGTGATCCCGGACATGATGTTGGTCAAAGGTTTATAGTAAGGTTTGAAACTACAAACCAACCTCACTTTGCATTTGACTCTCATTCAGAAAACTTTTTGATTCGAAGAGATAGCGATGGAGTTATTATTGATCCTGTAGATCATTACTTCGACTTAAGTGTTGCTGCAGATGGCGCATCTGTTATACGTGCTAGCAGTATATTAGCACTCAAATTATTCACTTTAGGTGTGCCTTTAGTTAGTTACAGAAAAACAACACCAGATGGATTTCAGCGAGCGCCTTCTCCTACTGGAATGGACTTTTCTGCAGACGGTAAAACTTTATTTTTATTAAGTGCTGGTAAACTTACAGGCTACAACTTAACAACACCGTTTGATCTTATGAGTGCACAAACAACTCAACCTTCTAGCTTCGATGTATCACCAAACATATCTCCAACATCGGCTGGAGTTGTTGTTAACTCTAATGGAAGATTAGTTTATATTCTTGACACCACTATGAAGAAAGTGTATGAATTTGATTTAGACGTAGCGAACGATGTTAGTACAATGATATTCAGATCAAACTTTTATAACAATCCAGAAGATATAGGTGAAAAGACTATCCTTACAACTGACGGAAAATTCATGTATTCACTGTGTTGCTACAAGTATACTGAGAATTCTCAAATAAAAAGGTATCCTCTGACTGAACCATATAGTGTTTCAACTGCTACAAACCATGCGGACATAGATACAGACTTTCCAAACGCACGTGATTACAGGATTTTTAGTGGTTATCCTAGTTGGACTGAAAGAAATATCCAAGGCGCTCAAGCGCAATACTCTGGCGGATGGAGAACAATATATGATCACTATGGAAAATTAAGAGACTTTCACTTAAAAGAAGATGGAACAGAAATATTTACTATATCAGAGTGTGCATCTGTAAACGGAGAGATTAAGCGCTATGAACTTAATACGGCATATGATCAGAGCTCTTCAAGCAACGTAACTACAATTGTACACACTATTGGTTCAACAGCACCAGAAGACTTTGAAAGAAATCAAAAAGAAAACGGTGTTCAAGCGATGCACATCAGTCCTGATGGAACAAAGATGTTTATTCTTGACACATCATCTCGATCTATTGTTCAGTACAATATGCAGACAGCGTTTGACATTGGATCTATTAACACTGGTAACTTATTGAAAAACGTACCTAAAACTCTTGATGCTTTTGGATATGATGAGATCCTTCAACTTTCAGATATTCCTGCGGTTGCGTCATCTCCACCTGGAAACTTAACGCCCAATCACCCTGATGATACAGGTTTCTCTCAATCTACTTATCAAGACTTTTCACTTATAAGAGACATGCAGTTCAATGCAGCTGGAACTAAACTCTATGTTTCAAATGATCATAAGATATATGAGTACAATCTAACAACTGCATATTCTATTTCATCTGCATTATTTTCAAGATCACACAGTCAATATCAAACTCACCTTGAAAATAAAAATGGAACTGCAAACTTTCATTATGATTCTGGAGGAAGAATTTATATTTCAGATGCCAGTGATGACATCATTCGTGAGTTTGGTCTTGATTCTCATATAGGAACTGGAACTTCGCAGTTTGTTGAAAAGGTCCTTGATGTAGATATTTCAAATCCAAAAGATATTGATATGAGTTCAGCAGACAGCAGTATTTTTATAAGTGGAACCGGAAGTGTATCTAAGTTTCCTTCTGCAGGAACTGCCTTTAGAATAGAAAAATATAATATGTCAACTCCTGGAAAATTACATTCGGCTGCACTTGCAGATAGTTACTATAATGATAACTTAGTGGCTACAGGTGATGGGATTGTGTTTAACCAAGATATGACAAAAGCATTCATAGCTGGAAACGACGGTAGAGCACAAAGAATAAAAACATTGGAAGTTGACTCAGCACTATCGAATGCAATTGTTTCTCCTGATGAGTATGATCTTAGATCGACAAATAACAATGATGATATCAAAGGAATAAGGTGGAATTCAACTGGAACTGAATTCACTGTCACCGGTGCAGATTTAGAAGAAACATATAAAACAAGTACTCCATACAGGATAACTCTTATATAAATAGTAGAAAATAGAGGGTAACTAATGTCAAGAACGTCAAAAGTAGCGCAAGCATTTTCAAGTACTGGTGTACTCGCTAACGCGACTAAAGCTACTGGTGCAGAAGCACTTGGAGATAGAGATGACTTTGCGCCGTACTGGGACAGTAATGGAACTTACTTAGACAGACCAACATTTTCAACACAACAAACATTCGGACAGAGTGATTCAGCTGGAGGCAGAGTGCTTAATAGAATTACGTTATCTCCAACTGCAGTGGATCCTGAAGGATTTCCACTAACTTATAGTGTTGATACGATACCGTCCGATCCGACACAGTTAGACTCTGTTAGTGTTACAGGTAATAGTTTTACATTTACTCCTGCTTTTGGTCTTAATGGTGATTCTCAAAATAATGATGGAAGTTTTAAAGCTCGCCTTAGAGCATCTGACGGACCAAGAGACGTTTTAGATGTTGTTACATTTACGTTAAGCTATACAGAAAATATGCACGTTCCTGCAGGAACAACCTTACTCTTAGGATTAAGCTTTGATGGTGGTGTACTTGGCAAAACAGGTTCTTGGGCAACTCCAACTGGAGGACCGGGTACATATAACACTTCAGGTGGAGTTTTAAATGGTGGTTACGGATCAAACATCTCTGGATCAATTACAGTAAATGAATTATCACAGGCAGGATCAGGCGCCGGAAAAACATATGTAGCGTGGTATAAAGGATCTCAGACTAACGGAACAAACAGTGTGTACTCTCCTGGTGTTCCAATCTTTGGTCATACGACTGGATCAGTACATATGGGATTTGGACTTGAAGATGGTGTTCTATGTGTTTGTGGTGGTAGTGCTGCGACTAAAGGAACGACTAATTTAGCTACCGATACTTGGAGAATGATGGCTTTCACCTATTCAAGTTCCGGTGAAATTGTAAACGGTTGGTGTGATAATGGTAGTGGAACTATGGTAAATGAAATCGTAGACAAAGATTGTAGTAGTAGTTCAGCTTATAACTATATAAATCATTTCCTCAATGGTTACAGTTATGGTGGCTATCAACAACCTACCGCCGCCGACAACATGCAGGTCTTTGATAATATTTTAACTCAATCACAAATTCAAGCTATCTTTGACAAAGGCGGCGGGACCAATGGAGGCAACTAGATGGTTTCACTAACTGATTTAAGAGGGACGGTAACAGGAGGAGTAGATTCCGCCTCAACGATATCACTCATACAAAACACTGTTGATTCGAGCTACGTATCACTGAGATCAGCAGGTGCAGAATTAGATTCAAGTTCAGTGATGGGTATTGTTAACACTTCTAGTATTGTTCCCATTGCAGACTCTTCTTTGAGTCTAGGTAGTTCTTCTCATAAATTTAAAGAACTCTACCTTTCGGCTGGAACCCTTCACTTAGGAGATAAAGAATTTAAGAAGAAAGATATTCTTGACTTTGATATGTCTATTGAACCAGAAACAATGACTATTAGTGTTGATGTTGACGCTGCAGGAGCTATGCCTCCTTGGCTCTGGTCTTGGGACGTGACTTCAAACATACCATACGCAAGATCAAGAATTAGAAATCAAACTCAGGTTAATGTTCCTTTGTATCATGATGGAACATACACTATTAATAACTTTACTGCGCACTCAACGTACGGCAATGCAACACAACCTCATAAGATATATTTAAAATGGATTGATGGTGCTGGCACTCAGAACATTCCTTCTTGGTCAACATCTACTCTTAACGTACAAGGTGTATCAATGGACGGAGTAAGAGGAGGAGCAGCAACAGAAGTGCAGAGACTGAACATCAATGTTCCTGCAGAAGGTGTTGGAACTCCAACACTTACTCCTCCAACATTAACTTACAATATCGGTGCCGCTGGTGGTCAATATGTTTATAGTGGAATAGCAACTGGAGCAAACACTGATATTGGTCCTCTTTATAAAGGAGGTACATATACCTTTCAATTAGATAGTTCAGCGAATGGACATCCGTTCTATCTTTCAACTGATTCTGCTGGTGCACCATACACAAGCGGAGGATACACTAATGAATACTTAGATGGTGTAACTGGAAGTAGAGTTAATGGTCCTGGTAGTTTAGTATTCACTGTTCCATCAGATGCACCAAGCTCTCTTATATACAGGTGTGGATTACATGCAGGAATGGTTGGAAATATTACAATTAAAGATTTAAAACTGGATAGTAACGGAGCGGGTAATCCAATTCTTTATTTTCAACACGATCAAGAGCATCATAAAACTCCAGTTGAGATAAGGCCAATTCCAGACGCATCATCTCAAATGTGTTTAACTTTTGACGGAACAAAGTTTGTTCCTCAAGACATGAATGTTTATTTACAGAAGACACCAATAATGAGAGATGCAGTAAAAGAACTAGCATCAGAGCAGACTACCGCTGAAGTCGCTGCGGGTAACATTGCAACACCTAGTAGTTTAAAAGATATTACTATTCAAAGTACAAACTTATCTCAGCAAGGTGATTTAAGTATTGTGGAAGGAACAGCAAGATGGTATCCTCCCTTTAATGCTCAAATAACTGAAGTCATCCCTCGACTTGGAACAGCTGCAGATGCAACAGTTGGAATTGTTATTGAAAAAAATGATTCTGATCATGCATCATTTTCATTCGGTGCGGGTATAACACAAGTAACTCTTGATTCGAACAACAACATTCCTTTTACAATGACCGATAGTGATTACATAACAGTTGATGTTACGTCAATCGGAAATACCAATAAAGGTAAAGATCTATTAATTCAATTTAGATACAAACAAACTTAAAAATCGTATAAATATAAATATATCAAATAACGCGGAGACCAACAAATGAAAGATTTTAATCTCGTCCAACAAGATGATTATGATTCGGATGGAACAAAAGTAGAAAGCACCAAGACGATTGTGATGCAGGCAGAACTGACTGAAGATAAAGTCATAAAAATATATGATAAAGTTTCAGGAGACTTGGTAGGAGAAGAACCAATGAACTTCTCTCCAACTGAAGGTACTCCAACTGTTGCTTGGAACACAGTAGATGAAGGTATTGCTTTCTTCCGCGCTCAGAACAATCATTTAGGAGAATAAAATGGCAAAAGTTTTTGACTTTAATGGAAATGAACACTACCCACCAGTGATGGAAGATCCGCGAACCGGAGTTGATGGGTTATGGTTTTACGGCATTGAACATGACAAACAGACTTTGAGTCCGCAGTTCAACAAGATGATTAATCATCTCTCAGCTGGAACGTCATGGGCAGATATGAGTGGTGTTGATTGGCACAAACCCGATAATGAACTATCAACTTATCTTTGTCTGTCTAAACCAACAACACACCAACAATACTATTTAAATAACAACAGCAACCACACTTATAATAAGTTTGATGATAATCCTTGGTGGACTCTCGATCCGTCAAAAGAAAGAGGTACTGGTCTTTACGCTATGAGTAGTGGTGGTCAAACAGCTGTTCACTTCGCAGGTACGAGAGACAGTTACATGTACTTCTGGACATGGGGAGCGATGAATTCATCACAATCTTTAAATGATGGCGGAAACCATCATACCTCAACAAGTGACTCATATACTTATACTTGGAACCCAGTAGGAATTCAAAATAACAGAGTTGTTGGTTTCTGTAGAAAGAATTCTAGTAACTATGACTATCCATCTACACAATGGTTCTCAATGTATAGCGGTTGGCCAGGAGATTATGACGATAGATCCTACAGCACTTCCAGTATAGGTGACTACTACAACTTACAGTTCATTGGTCAAGCTTCAGACGGAAACTGGTTGTTTGTTGCAAATAGAAACTACTACCCACTATACAACACAATTTATAAAGCGAACTGGAATAACAGTAACTCACCTACAGTTACAACCATGCTAAATGACACTTCTGGTTACAGTTCACCTGGTGGAACAAACCAAGGTGGAAACTTTTTGAATAAGTCATACTTAAACTACTCTTGCTCTAAGTTTATGACAGATCCAAGAGATGCTAACAAAAAGCTATGGTACAGAATGTACATTGATTCATACGGTGACTATCACCCAACCATTTACACATGGGACACAACAAGCGACACTTTCGCAGTTGAAAAAGATATTACAATTGTCGGTGATAAGTCAAGTGTTCATGCAGACTGGTCAACATTAACCAGTAACAGTGATAGTTTTAACGCTGAATGGATGCACAACGAATGGTTTGAATCAGGTGGAAACAAGTATATCACTATGATGTATTTTGACCAGAGAACAAGACATGAAAATTCAGGTCTTAAAACTTGGGTAACATATCAAATTGATGCATCTGACCCTAAACAGCTTACATATCACAGCCACTTTGATAATTCATCTGTTCCAAAACACATGGTATGGCTAAACGATAGTAGAACTCTTCTAGGTCTATTCTTTGCAGGTAAATTTGAAATGTGGTCTTGGTCAAATGCTACTGGTTGGGGTAAAGCAACTACAATTACTGATCACGTTTACGGTATGGGAAGAGACAGTCTAGATAGAATGTGGTACGTTACACGATCTACAAAGTGGGGTGCAAGCTATTTCGAAACACACCTCTTAACTCCGTCTCTACCAGTTACTGTTACAGTTACACCTGCTTCCTCAAATTACACATATGCCGGAACAACTATCAGTACTAACTTAAACGTTAGTGCCTTTAACGCCTCTGGCGCAAGAATTGCTACAAGTGTTAAGTTAGTTATTGAAGGAGCATCAATGAAGTTCTCTGATAACAGTACAGTGAAAACTGTAACGACAACTACAGGCGGAGACTTAGCAGTTGCTGTAAACATAACAGGAGCAGGATTTACTAACGTAACGGCGTCTGTAGAAATTTAACCTAGGAGTTGCTATATGTCAACTTCAGTAGAGCTCTTTATACATGAGCTAGGAATTAACACAAGAAACGCTGAGAAAACAGCTAATTCTTTTCCTACTGACATTCAAGCTGGCGCCCCGGCTCCTATTCTCGTATACAAAGGTGATTCAACCGGATCCTATGGTATTCTTTCAGAAACCATAGGAATTCCTGTAGGTTCCGGTAATTTCCTGTCTGATTTAAATCAAACAGGTGGTGGAGTAACTTTTGCTATTAAAGATTCTTCTGGCTCAGTAGCTGACGCATTTATGACTAATGCTAAGATAAGTGTTGCTGCAGATTCAACCTACCTTGATTTCGACTCTACATCAAATCTAGGATTAACTGCGCGTTTAACTCAGACTGATAACATCGTTGTTAGTCAGGATTTAGGTGCTGACCCGGGAGTTAACCTACTTGATTCAATAACATTAAACAACGAAATGCTTAAGGTTAATAATATTACTGGTCAACCTTATCCTCCTCATTATCACCAAAACTTAAATTCTTTACAAAGCGCTATTATTGCTCAACACCCTACTACATCTGGAACTAATGTTCAAGATTCTTCGGGTGGTCAGTGGAGCTATAGTAACATAGTTAGAGCTACTAAGGACGGACTAGAAGCTTTGGACATGACATCTAGGTCCTACGGTCTTGGAACTTGGAACCAGTCTGTGACTTATCCTGAAGAGTACACTATGTATCTTTTATGCCACATGAATAATAATACGAGTGCATGGAAATCATATTATTCTTGGAATAATAGTTCGTCACTTCTTCTATGGATTGATCCGTCAGGAAATATTGGAACATACACTGGAACTTTGTTTAATCAATACATTGATCAAAATTCTTGGCAGAGAATTGTTTTACAAGGAAAACGCAATGGCACTAGTGGATCTAGTACAAATTTTAAGTTGTGGATAAATGGTAATGGACCCTACACGAAGCAGACTTATGGGCCATCTGCAACCGATAAGATTAACTATTACTACTCGTATTCAAGTTATTATCCACAGTACGTTGCAATGACCGGCATAGTAGAAGGATCATCTGATGAGATTGCTTTTCATTTGAACCAACAAATGGCACACTATATGGATAATAGTAACCCTACTGGAGTCGCCTTTACAAAAAATATCTCCACTTTTACTGGAACGAGTAGTCTTGCCTCTCCACCACATGCAAAGTTCGATGTCAATGCACACGGCAGGACAGGTGATTCGGCTATGTCATCAGGACTATCTTTTACCACTTCAAATAATGATAGCATAAACCATTTAGATTTAAACACTTCGATAAAGCTAGCTGAAACTGGAAAGGTCTTTTGTGATAAAGACACTTTGTATTTTGGTCATAAACTATATGGAAGTTCAGTGTCTAGTGTTGAATTTTTTTCAGATCCCATCGGTGTAGATCTTCGACAGAGCGACATAAAGATATTACACCCCAGAGACGTATCTGCATATTCACCATTGTCTTCTCTTGCTCAATCAATAACAATGATAATAAAAGAAGAAGCACCTATAGCTTTCTTTAAAGATTCTGTTGGTCTTGGCACTGGAAACAGGTTTGAACTTCTTGATAAATTCAATGATCCTAGACTTGCTGTAGAGCCAGTGCAACAAAATCAAACGTCTGGACCAGTTCAGATCTGGTTCTAAAATATCTATTTACTTTTCCTATAAATTATGGTATAATGGTATAAAAGGAATTCATAATGAAACGTTTGATATATCAAGTTTATGTTGGTAAAAGATCAAAACTTTACGATCACTGTGTTGATTCCGTAAGAGATTATTGTAAAGAACACGATATAGATCACACGGTTCAAAGAATACCACTTCTTTCAATAAAACCAGATGTTTTTGTGACGAATCGAAGTAAAGAGTCATATGAAAAACATGGTGGTTATCTTCCCATATATGAAAAAGAGAATGCATTTAGCTACTTCAAAACGTTTGATCAGATAGCTATAATTGATGCAGACGTCTGGATAAGACCTGGGTCACCTAACATATTTGATGAACTCACCGAAGAATATGACTTTGGTGGTGTAGTGGAAAGATCTGCACCTATTGAACCTTGGTACCAACAAAAATTAATCCAATATTCTAGAATGCAGTTCATGAATATAGGAGTCGATTGGAAGTGGAACGAACTCGGTGCTGAGTTTATAAACATGGGTATCATGGTCATGAATAAGAAAATGAGTAGATACTTAAATGGAGAAACTCCTGAACAGTTTATAAGAAGACCTGAGTTTAAAGATTTTGTAGATGGAATAGGAAACTGGAAGTGGTCAACAGATCAAGTGCTACTTAACACTTGGATAAAACAAGAAAAAATGAATGTAAAGAATATGGACTGGAGATGGAATGGTTTATTTACTGCAAACACTAGAATCAAAGAGTGTTACTTTGTACACTTCTTCTTAAAGGACAAGTTACCAAACGGTGGAGAGAATGTAGATGAACTAAGGAGACTTGTTGAATGAATATAATACTACAACACTATGATGGAAAGTTAGGCGAGCTTGAGGAACTTTCAAAGTATAACATGGAGTGTTATGCAAGAGATGTAGGCGCAGAGTATCACTTAATAAAAGGCATGCCGTTTGATAGTAGTATTAAATCACAGTGTCAAAAAGTACACATGATTCATCAGGACTTTGATTCTTACAATGAAGTTCTTATGGTTGACATCGACATGTTTGTTCCAAAGGAAATATCAGAGAATGTGTTTGACTGGCCTGGGATAGGAATGTATGAACCTATTCAGCAAGGACTACACAGAGGAATGGTGAGATCAAGACCAGGTGAACTCGACCTAGCCAATATTGATGCACCCTATTGGGGTGGTGCCATATACAAGATGGATAGAATTACTAGACAAAGACTAAGATCTGCTTTAGAGGCAGTTAATTTTCAACACCCTGGTTGGAGGAACAATCACCCTCATGTTGATGAAGGAATATTTCACACACTTGCATATAAGGCTGGATTCAAAGTAAAAGAACCAAAGATGTTTATTGATCAAAGATGGTGCTGGTGTAGTTACTTACCCAATCCAGAAAAAGCTCTCATGATGCATATAAGAAATAAGTCGACTCCTCAAGGAGATAGAAAACCTAAGATAGAGAACTACAAGAATCTGGTTGCAAGAGGAATACTGTGAAAAATCTAATATATCAAGTGTATTCCGGAACACTTTCTGAAGAGTGCAGAGTTAGTAGTAGGTTAATGAAACAATACGCTAATCGTATTGGAGCCGAGTACTGGTTACATATAGATCCAAACATAGCTTCAAAAAAAGTAGATAGCAATGGACCTTATTGGGAATGGCTTAATCCTGTTATAGACGATAAGTTTCTAGAGTATGACAATGTTCTAGTTGTTGACTTAGATATATTTCCAGTTGAAGGACTAAAAGAAAATATATTTGAACAGGAGATAGGTGATATTGGAATATGTACAGAACCTTTTCAAGGAAAGTACAGGTCCACCGTAACAGTGGCTGGACATATCAACGGACAGAACGATGAGAAGTGGGCCAGAGTTATAAAAGAAAAATGGGGTGTTAGTCTACCTAGAGATAGTGATGGATACTTAAAAGTCTTCAATGCCGGAATGGTTGTCTTTTCAAATGAAGGAATGAAGAAAGCTAGAAAGTGGACATCATTTCAAGAATACATTAACTTAATTCGCAATAAGGGTTTTGGTAGGTTTTATTGGGTTGATCAGAACTACATACACGCAATGATGTGCGTTAATAAAGATATAAATTATATTGAGATGGATAATGGATGGAACTCACAGATCCACTATGTAAGAGGACCAATGGCACTGACAACTCCAATCAATGACGAAAGAACTCTTAACACTAAGTTTGTACATGTACAAATGACAGCGATGCGGTGGAATGAAAAGACGTTACACCAAGTAGTTAATAAACCACAATCTCAGTGGGAATTTTTATAAATGCAAAGGTATGAACACGGTATGATAAACTCAGAATTAGGACACTGCAAGAGTATAGAAGAATTCAACAGTGAGATTCGAAGACAACAAGAAGGTGCACACGGTAAAGGATACTGCTCTTTACATGATGCAATACGAAAGTACTTGAAAAAAAGTGACACCTACATGGAGTTTGGTGTACATCAAGGAGGAACAGCATCTGCAGCAATGCTAGCGAAACCTAGGAAAATCATTCTTGTTGATGTAGACTTTACAAAATATAACATGTTTCTTCGACCTCTTGCTCACAAATACTGTGAAGAAAATAATATAGAATTAGTTTTAAAACAAGCCAGTTCAATTGAACTAGGATCTCTCAACAACTGTGATATGTTGAATATCGATTCAGTTCATTCACAACGTCATATGACACAAGAACTTGCTCTTCACGGAAATAATATTAATACGTATCTATTAGCTCATGATACAAAACAACTTTACGGCAAAGATGATGATAGACTACATAGAACTCTCATGGACTTTGCAAAAACTAACAAGTGGGATCTAATTGAAAGAGGAGAACAGAGTGTTGGATACACTGTTCTGAAAAAAAGTAATGGCTAATATAACCAACGAAGGATTTGTTATCGACGATGATAAGCCTCACTTAGGAGGTAACTTAAACTTTTCTGATGGATCTTCATGGGCACCAGAAGCTTGGGACTATCTTATTAAAAAGTATAATTGTAAAACTGCTATTGATATTGGTGGTGGATATGGATTCTGTACAGAGTGGATGGAGGAAAAAGGTATTGATTGTGTAAATCACGATGGACTTCAACACAACATTGATAATTCAAAAGCAAAGAATAATTTATTGCATGATATAACTAAAGGTCCTATCAAACATGACAGGGTGGACTTAGTCAACTGCATTGAAGTTGTTGAGCACATAGAAGAAAAGTACATGTATAACCTTATGAATAGTCTTACACTAGGTAACGTTGTACTCATAACACACGCTGAGCCTCACCATGCAGATAGAGGTCATCATCACGTAAACTGCAAGGATAGACAATACTGGATTAATCAGTTTAGAATATACGGACACGATTTTTGTTCTGAAGAAACAGACAAGATAAAGAGTCTAAGAGTCGGTTGGCACATAAAGAGAAGTGGTTTGGTTTTCAAACGAAGAGCATGAAAAATCTAGTCTTTACCATCTTTATAAAGTCAGATTCTTTAGATAAAACACATGGTGAATTTAAGTACCATGATCTATATGAGTACGCAATAGAAAAAGCTAAGAAGTATTCACAAAAGTGTAACGCTGATTTTATTGTGATTGAAGATGACTCAGCCTTTCCTGGGTGGACACCTATATGGCAGAGGTTTGCACCTTTTGTAAAGTATAAAGATTATGACAATATATTATATCTAGATGCAGATCTTGTTATCACAGACAGCGCTCCTAATATATTTGAAACTATGTCTAAATGGGATGAAGAGGTTTTTGCTTCAATAGATTATGAAACAATACCTGGGAGAGCCTACTGTAAATATTTTAACGCAGGAATAATTGCATTTAAAAGATCTTTCTTAGATAAGTTTACTTATGATGAGATTATGGATGAGATGAAGAGATGGAAGTATACAAAGCATTGGGATCAAGAAGCTTTAAACTCTCTCGTTAAAAAGAAAACAAGTAGATACATAGATCTAGGAAGGTCTTGGAATACAATGAATTCTAATCTTAACGCTGGTAAGTACGCTCACGGAGTACACTATATTCACTACCATAAAAGAAAGTTTAATAAAGATATAATTGAACAGTACGAAAAGGATGTTGTAGGTACACTAATACTACCGGAAGAAAAAATAAACATATTCCCTAAATTTTGGAGAGAGTGGCAAGGTGACATTGTAAGTGCGGAGAAACAATATGACAAAAGCAAACACAACCTTTAAGTTATCAATCAGAGATATAGAAATTATTGAACATGCTTTAAGAGCCAAAGCAGGACGTAGAGGACTTGCAATTGCACAAGGTGAAACCTCACCTCAACTCAGAGAAGAAATGAATGAGATTCAAGAAGTACTTGGAAGGATTCATGAACAGAAAAATTTCTATGCCAAGTTTAAAGATGGCAAAACTTACGTGAGTGGATAAGATGAAAGCGTACGCTATAGTAATAAAAGGTAATGAAATTTCAGAAAAAGGATATGAAAAACTCCTTGAAAGTTATCTTAAGTATTATCATGACTTTGGTTTATACAAGTTTGATGCAACAACTCCGGAAACAGTTAAAGAAGAAATGGAATATCGTCATATAAAGTGGAACTATCCATGGGAAGGAGAGGTAGTAGACTTTAGAACAGGATTGACGAAGAAAGCTTATCCAACTAAAAATCATGAAGCCAGAATTGCTTGTGCTATGAGTCACTTGCGGTTATGGTCAGAATGCACAAAACTTGGCGAGCCTATTATTATTCTTGAACATGACGCCGTGTTTGTAAAGAAAGTCGATTTTCAGCCGGAAGATACTGGATATGATATTGTAGGAATCAATAATCCTATAGGATGTACTCGAAAATCTAAAGTGTATCGAGATAAGATACTAGAAAAAACTCAGCCGTTTCAGTTAGCACCTTATATTGATGATGATATGAAGTATCCTCAAGGATTAGCCGGTAACTCTGCATATATGGTTAAACCATCAGGTGCTTCAAAGCTTATAAGGCTCGTTCATGAACACGGTCTGTGGCCAAATGATGCAATCATGTGTAGACAACTTGTTGACATCGCAGTCACAAGAAAATTTTACACTACAGTTCAAGGTCTAAAGTCCACAACTACAGTATGATATATCAAAGTCAAAAATATAAGTATTATATTACTGGAACTAGAAGAGGATTAGGACTCGCTTTAGCAAAGAAATATAATACTGTTGATAGTTTTGAGGAGTGCGATGTTTTTATCAATTGCAAGTACGATATGTGGTACCAAACTGACATGGCATATCTTGCAGCAGAAGCCGGAGTATCTCGTATAATTAATATAGGATCAATGGCCAATGAATGGTACAAAGGATTTAAGCCTTACTATAAGTATGGACTAGCAAAGAAAGCATTAAAGGATGTTAATGATCAATTGTTTCATCAAGGAGTTAACACCACTATAATTAACTTTGGATATTTTGAAAGTGAATCCACAAAAGATATTGAAGAACCAAAAATGACAATGGGATACTGCATAGAAATGATTGATTTTATACTTAATCAGCAATATAGAATAAAAGAAATTACGGTGTGCGCATGATAGAGGAATACATTCCAAAGTTTATGCAATGTCTATACGCCGAACAGTGTAAAGATGTAGTTGAGACGCAAGAACTAATCGACATGTTTCATGAAAATCAAATAAACAGTAAGAAAGAGATTATAAAAGCGTGTGATCTTTTAAAGATAAGTGATGATAATTATGTGAATGGTTTGTATATAGGTTCTTGGATGGGATACATGACTCGTATACTTTGTGAACAATATAATTATTATATGAGTGAACTTGAACTAGATGAGAGATGTGGACCAATAAGTTTAAAGTTTAATGAAAAGAATAAAAGATACAGAGAACACATAGTTGGAAATGCTTTAGACCAAGATAAAGATTTTTTTGAAAGGTACAATCTCGTAGTCAATACGAGCTGTGAACACATGGATAGCAGTTGGTACTATAAACTTCCAGATAAGTCTTGGATAATTATTCAATGTAATGATTATGATGCTATTGATGATCATGTTAATTGTGTATCTAGCATAGATGAGATGAAAGGTAAATATCCTATGCATGTAAAATTTGAAAGTGAATTGCAATGTACAATATACAAAAGATTTACGTTAGCCGGACAGATTAGACACTCATGAAAGCTTTCGTATTAACAATCAAGAACCTAGAAGAATCGAATCAAGCTGCAGATCGATGCATAAAGTCTGCTTCTACGTTTGGTTATAAAGTTGAAAAGCATTATGGATACACACCAGAAGATGATCCTGTAAATATGTTAAAAGAACTCAATATACCTATCAATCAGTTTAAAGAAAAATATTCATATCTTGAAAAGTGTGTTGCTGCTTTCTTAGGTCACAGATCACTTTGGAAGAAATCAGTTGATCTACAAGAAAACGTGTTGGTACTTGAACATGATGCGGTGTTTACCGGTCCTCTTCCAGATAATGTCATTGATTCAACACTGTATGATATTGTTTCTTTTGGGACTCCTTCTTATGGAAAATGGAACACACCAAGTATATTAGGAGTAGGTCAACTTACTTCAAAGCAATACTTTCCTGGAGCTCACGCTTATATGGTTACACCTTATGGCGCAAGACAAGCTTTAAAAAAGGCACAAACAGAAGCAGGACCAACAGATACTTTCTTTAACATTAAAAGGTTTCCGTACTTAAAAGAGTATTATCCATGGCCTGTTATGGCAAGTGATAGTTTCACTACAATTCAAAGAAGAGAAGGTTGTTTAGCGAAACATAATTGGAAAGATGGAATAGGCTATGAGATTATCTAAATCATTCATAACTGGATGTGACAGTAGTTGCGAATGGATGCTTCCATGGTTTATGAGTAACTACAAGAAGTACAACACTTATCCTATTATATTTGCTGATTTTGGTGTTACTGAAGAATTCAAAGAGTACGTAAAAGAAAACTTTGATGGTGTCATTGACATGACTGACGTTCCAGATAAAGGTTGGTTTAAGAAACCTAAATCGATGATTAGAGCAGAAAAACTATCAAAGGCTACATGTTGGATAGACACTGATATCGAAATCCTTGACAACATTGAATCCATATTCAGTTATGTAGAACCTAATAGACTTGCTATGGTCGAAGATAAACCTTGGACAAAAAGAAGACCAGATATGAGAGGTCTACAATACTATAATTCAGGAATAGTTGCATTTGAAGGATCTCCACAAATATTGCATCAGTGGGCGTATAACGTAGAAAAGAATCCAAGACAAGGAGATCAAGAAACACTACACGCCATGATGGATTCACCACTTACGCAGAGGGTATATATTACTGAACTACCAAATGAATACAACTGGCTTAGATTACAGATCGAACACGATAATCAAGATAGTTCTAAAAAGAAAACTATTCATTGGACTGGACCAAAGGGAAAAGATAAAATTAGGAGTAAGATGAAACAATGGGAGACGTAGCGCACATTATAGGAAACGGAAAGAGCTCAGGCTTTTACGTTCCCGATAAGGGATTAAAGATTACATGCAACCTTCCTCCTTTTGAAGTCAACAACGTCTACACTACAGTAATGGTAGACTTTAAGATGATGAATGCAATTCATAAAGGTGAAGTCGTTGTTCCAGGTGATTGGGTTCTAGGTGCACGTCCGCATAAATGGATGGAAATGAGAAATGACTTCTATATTAAGTATGGTCACCAGATAAAAGAGTTCTACTTAAAACTTCCAAAGTACGCTGCCAACTATACTGATTTTAACTGCGGCCACATGGCAACTCATTGGGTAGCAAATAAACTTAAAAGGAAAGAGATCCACATGTATGGATTTGATTCTATATTTGAGTTTGATACTACAAGCATGTCAGACACTTTTATGATGTCAGTTAGAGACAATATGAATACTGAAAGACTCACCACGAGATGGAGACCTATTTGGTTTGGTATCTTTAATGAGTTTAAGGATACACAATTTATATTGTATCACGATAAAGGTAACTCTATGCTTAAACTTCCCGAAAACGTAGAAGTTCGAACCTCTAACAAAGGGAAGACAGCTACTCGAAGGGAGAAGATTATTGATGAATCTTCCGGACTTCCTCTTCCAGACTAACTGTTACATTTTTATCACAGTAAACCGTTAAAATGCATTTTTTTACAAAAAAGTGAAAATAATGGTGTACAATCCTTAAAATTTATGGTAGATTGGTATCAAGATAAATTAATAAGGAATGAAAAATGTACAAAGGTTATCAAGAAAAATTATTCTCAAACTCATGGGGAGTAAACATAGGCTTTGAAGGATTAAGAGAAAAGCTTAACGAATTACTTCCACTTGAAGGTTCTGTCGAAAATCCAAGATCTACTAACAAGCATCTTGAAAAATTTCGTAGAGCACAGAATGCTGCTTATGATTTATTTAATAATGGCTTAATCAATAGGCGTGGTCTATTCAAGCAAATCTTTGAATTTGCTCCAACAGTACGAGATACTAACTATGCTTCACGTAGTCAGTGGGCTCATTGGGAAGATAGAGTTGAAGAGGTTTTCACACCTATCATAGTAGCCGCTGCTAAAGAACAGGGTATAGTATAATGGGAATGTCAAACTGGATACTCGACATGGAAGAAAAGTTTTTCGATCATGTTACTGAAACCGATCTTGCTGAAGCTGAAACCTTTGAACAGTTTGTAAAGACAGCAGTTAAAAAAATGAATAGCAAACTACCAACACATCACGTAGAAGGTATTGCTAGTCAAGTTTGGAATGATTACTGGAGTAACTATTAATGATTACTCGTGATCTTATAAATGAAATTCTAGGAGCAATGGTGTTATTCATATTTGCTTTTGGTTGGTTGGATGTCTTATGGATATTCGGAGTTGAAAACAGTAAGGAATACACTTGGTGGTACCTTATACAGCAATTAGGAACTATGTAATGGTAGAGAAAATGAGTGTTGAAGAAATTGCTACTGCACTTATTCGTAAATATGAACTGAATAATGTTGAAGATATTTTGACGTGGCTTGATAAAGAGATCGCTTCTCTCAAAGATCCTATTCCACAGGAAACAAATGGATTCGACATTATAGAAACTAAGGATGAGTATCCTGTTGACACTAATTTAACCAAAGGCACAAGAATGGATGATGCTTGGTATTACTTTAAGAAGGAATGATAATGGCTAAAAAGTTTAAAGAAAAATTTCTAAAACCTTCATTTGAACCATTTGGTCATATCTTTGTTGGGACTGTTTGGCCAGTGACCGGTAGTAAAGGTGATCAGTACTCAGTTGAACTTACCGACTACGGGTTTAAGTGTGATTGTATGGGTTTTCCTTGGCATGGAAAATGTAAACATTCTAAAGCTGTTTTAGATAAAGTTGAAAGGGCTATAGCATGAGTGAAGATGATAACAGACCACCAACCGAAGGTGAATCTTTAGCCTTTATGCTTGTGATTGTTTTAGTTGGAACACTTACAATAAATGGTATAGTGTATTTGTTTACACAATGACGTATTATATTGTAGAAGGCGGTGGAACCCGTCAGAGAAAACTAGCCGAAGAAGCAGCAGAGTTTGCAATACAAAAACTCTTTCCTCGGTTTAAGAATTATGAGATATTCGTACAATTGACAAAAGATAATACAGATGTTTTTGAAGAAGACGAAAGAACTTATCAGGTCAGAGTAAGTACGAAGCAAAGTAGAGAGGATTTTATTACTGGTATATTTCACGAGTTTGTGCACATAGATCAGTATCTAAGAGGTAGGATACACAACTATGACTATAAAAACTTTGAGGAATACATCAATCATCCGGCTGAAGTAGAGGCATATGCTAGACAAGAAGAACTACTTAATGAATGGAATACTGCCCGTAGCTCAGCTGGATAGAGCAAGAGACTTCTAATCTCTAGGTCGGGGGTTCGAATCCCTCCGGGCAGGCCAATGGGAGACATGTTACAAGGTGTGACAGGGGACTGTAAATCCTCCGGGGAAACCCACGCCAGGTTCGATTCCTGGGTCTCCCACCAAACGCGGGTATAGTATAATGGTATTATCGCAGCCTTCCAAGCTGAGGATACGAGTTCGATTCTCGTTACCCGCTCCAATTCTTATAAATAGATAATATATCAATTAGTAAGAAAACAGGTGGAAAAATGGCACAACAAGAGATTAACATTGGGACTGTAGCGAATGATGGTACAGGTGATACATTAAGATCTGCTGGTAATAAGATCAATGAAAATTTTTATGAATTGTATCAGAGCAATTATACTGCAGCTACTCCAGGTGATTGGAGCGGATCTGCACCTACAACTGTAGGAGATGCTATCGATAGATTAGCCGCAGTTGTTAAAACGCTAAACGGCGGAACAGGCGCCTAAATCTCCTATGATTAATTATTTAGCATTTATTGCGGCAATAGCAATTGCTACGGTTGCTGCGTACTACTCGATTATAGGTTTGACGACTATCTTTGCGGCTGCAGTTATGCCGATCGCAATCATGGGAGGTGTACTTGAAGCAGGTAAACTAATCACTGCTTCTTGGTTGTATAATAATCGTGCAAGAATACCCTTTCTCCTAAAGTCTTATCTTATATTCGCAGTTATAGTTCTTATGTTTATTACCAGCATGGGAATCTTTGGCTTCTTATCAAAAGCACATATTGAACAGACTGCAGAGTCTGAAGAAAACATCGCTCTTATTGAGCAGATTGATAAGAAGATAGAAAGACTGAATAGTACAATAAAGGACTCCGAGGTTTCAATTGATAAGATTGAGAACAAGGACAACACAAGAAACGAAGAAATAAACAAACAGATAGCTACTGAAGAAAAGAGAATAGAAAAAGTTAGGGAGCAGTATCAATCTTTAGTTGATGAACAAAATGAAATCATAAACAACTCTGGATCACAACTAAAACTACTAGAGCAGTTTATTAAAGATCAAGACATAAAGGCTCTTCAATCTTTAGTTGGTACAAAGGTTGATGGAAACTATGGACCTGGAACTTCCGCAAAAGTAAATGCATTTAGAGAAAAGGAACAGTCTCGAGCAGATGAGATTATTAAGAGTGCTAGAGATAGAGTTTCAGAACTAAGACAAAAAGAACTCTCTGAAATTTCAAAAAGTAATGACGTTATTAATCGTCTTAGAGTAAGTATTCAATCAGACGGTATTGACGAAACAGACACTGCAAGAATTAAGAATCTACAAGAAAGTATTATGGATTCTGAAGAGCAGATCGTTACTCTCAACACAGAAAAATTTGCACTTGAAGCGGAAGAACGAAAACTTGAAGCAGAAGTTGGTCCTGTAAAATACATCGCAGAATTAGTCTATAGTGGAGAAGCAGACAGAGCAATACTAGAAGATGCGGTTAGATGGGTTATCATCATAATCATATTTGTTTTTGATCCTCTCGCAGTTCTCTTGTTAATCGCTGCTAACATGGGATGGGAGCATGCTAGAGAAGATAAGATGAAGAAACTTGGTAGATCTCAAAACAGAGTTGCAAAGGACGGAAAATTAGTAGACGCTGCAGAGATGGATTCTTTAGTAGATAAACCTAAACCTGAGCCTAAAGAACTCAAAAGAAAAATTAGAAGGCGAACTGAAGCTGGAAGAAAGAAGAAAACTACAAAAACTGAAGTAAGAGCTGGATACGAATATGATGTTAAGATATAAATACTTTAATGGAAGATAAAGGCACATACACAGAATATGGATATAGAGGTATTGAAGAAATAAAAAGACTTCAAGAAGAAAACGCGCGATTGAAAAAGGAGATCGAAGAACTAAAAGATAAACAAATAACTCTCTCTAATTTATATCCAGACGGGTTTAGTGTAGCTTGGAGAGATTTAAATACTCCACTTACTGGAGAAATAAAGAAGGAAAAAAAGAATGATCGCTGATCTATCATTTAAAGAACGAGCAGTATTATTTGCAGAGCTATCCGATCTTGCATATGTTAATAAGAAAACAGCAAAGACATATGCAAAGAGATTGGGTTTTACTACAACAGAATATTATGATAGAGATGGTGCTCAGGCGTACAGGTTTATGAATAAAAATGATTTAGTTATTGCATGCAGAGGAACACAACCGGTAGAATTTAATGACATAAAAGCTGACTTAAGAGCTATACCTGTTTATGCTGAAACTATAGGTTTAGTTCACAAAGGTTTTAAAAAAGAAGTTGATGATCTTTGGCCTATGATACAAGAAGACTTGTTGAGAAAAGCGAACTTGTCAAAAACTATCTGGTTTACTGGTCATTCACTTGGTGCTGCTATGGCTACTATTATGGCGAGTCGGTGTATGCACGATGAAGAATTAAACGATCCTATAGAACTATACACTTATGGATCGCCAAGAGTTGGATGGGGAAGATACTGTAGAAGTTTAGGTATTACTCATCATAGATTTGTAAATAATAATGATATAGTTACTCGAGTTCCACTATGGATTATGGGATATAGGCATCACGGTAAGAAAGTATATTTCAATCGTCACGGAAAAGTATCTAAAGTGTCTATCGTTGACAGACTTCTTGGAATGTGGAATGGAATAAAGAAGTTTCGTTTCGACAATATATCTGATCATGGAATGGGTGAGTACATAAAGCACTGTAAAAATATGGAGTGATAGTCATGGATTATCCAATGGCTGAACATTCCCCTATAACAATGTTGATATTAGTTGTATGTGGTATTGTTATCATATACTCAATTGGGCTTTGGGCAGGACGTCAACTTGAACGTCATATTGTTGCTGATCATGCCAAATATGTGGCAAAAAGAAAAGAGGAAGAAGCCAAAGAGAAGAGAAGAAATAGAAGAAGATAAGAATGAAATTAAAAATAATTGAAAAAAGTGGTTTACTTTTCATCAAAACTGTTGTATAATAGTACTTGAATGAAAGGAAGGAAGCAAATGAAGAAATTAATTACAACTTTAGCATTAGTCGCAGGACTATCTACTGCTGCACAAGCAGGACAACTGGCCAATGTTTGGCATGTTGAAACCGTGAACAGGACAGTTACTGAATATGGTTCAGAACGAAGATGTACTAACCAGCATGTTCCTATATATGGAAACACTGTAGTTCAAGGATCGAATAATGGAGATCTACTAGGAGCAATGATCTTAGGTGGAATCTTTGGAAAAGCAATTGGTGACAGCGATAAAGCTGCCGCTGCAGGTGCTGTGCTAGGTGCACTCACTCAAAATCAAAATGGAACTAGGACTCAAAGAGTTATAACTGGATATGAAAACAGACTAGTCTGTAACAATATTAGTGTTCCTAGACAAGTAAATAAAAAGATGTACATTATCCACTGGAAAAGAGGACATCAACGAGGGTCGTTCTATAGCGATCAAGCTTATAGTGTTGGAAGTGGAATATATGTCAACTGAGATCGTAAATCAGCCTATGATACAAGGCAACAGTATGAATATGCCTTATGCTGCTGAAGCTAGACTTCGACAGGAACGTATCGAGGCTTTTCACGTTTCAAAGGATCTTGTTCAAGAAAGATATCGAGAAAAGATAATTCTTGATGAATTAATGCTTGAAGCTTATTGGGCTAAGCTTGATCAGTTACGAACATACAATCAAAACGCTCAGATGGAAAAGGTTCAAGCTGAACAAGGTTTGATAATTGATATGAAAGCATAGGAGTTATTATGAAAAAAATTAAGGATATGTGGGAGTCTTCCTACGGTGAAGGTACAAAGTTTGACTTAGATTATGGGAAACTTATAATTCTAGGTCTATGCGTGTATATCGCGGTTCAAGTATCATGACAGAAAAAGAAGAGACTTTACAAAAACAAGTTCTTCGTCAGTCAGATGAGATCATGCTTTTAAAACAGATGATCAGTATTGAGAATAAAGAAAAGTACGACGCTTATATAAGAATAAAAGAGCTTACTGCTGAACTGAATAAACTGAAAAATAAGGATTAGTAAAATGTTTAGAAAACTCGCCGTGGTGCTATTGGCGCTTGCACCGTTAACGGCTCTGTCTCAAGAGAACCAGCCTGAAAATAAAATTACAGGTGAATGGTTAGCTAAAGCTGTCATGTGTAATGAGCAGCACGTAGTAATTGAGACTATGGAACGTTTCGGCGAGAAACCCTGGATATATATGGACGGTGGATCTGTTCAGCCACCAAGTTTCGTATTAGCCAGATTTGTTTTTGCTATCAATCCGACTACTCAAACTTGGAGTATAATTGAATTTTATGCTGGTGCAGAGGGGGTTCCTATGGCTTGTTTGTTAGGTTTTGGGAAAGGCACTATAAATATGAACAAGTTAGAACAAATGAAAATTAATAAAAAACCAAAAGGAATAGATCTATGAATGATAAAGAATTTCGTCCTATCGGATGGGCTAATACACTCATTAGTTTAAAAGAAGCTTGGTCGATGATTATGACTATTGAAAACTCTCCTCTGCGTAAGTTGGATCCAAGAGTTGGTCATATGATTTTTACCATTTTAGGATTCATGTGGAGTGGTATCTTTGGTATCGCCATCATGGAAAGTATGACAGCATTTACTGTAAGTGCAATTGCTCATATTTGTATTATTACCGGTATTGCAATTACTTGGTTTGTTTTTAATGAAGCAGACAAAAGACCTGACAGTTTGAATGAAACTGTTGAAAAAGGATTTAAGTTCATGCCGGGATATCACAGCTCACCAAGAGCAAGACAAAACATGTATGTTAACGGTGAAAAATTTCAATTAGATAATGGAGACCCAGGTGGAGAACACGAGTGATGATGTTAGAAAAGCAGCTCAGGAAGAAGCTGAACGTACTTTCGCTGGATTTATAAACTTTAGTAAGTATATAACTTATGCTGCGATTGCGTTTCTCTTGATTGTTGCAAGTTGTAATTTTGGAGTAGATGGTACTGGTAGTAAAAGCAATCCTGAACTTTATGAAGAGTATAAGGACAGGATGGAAGAGATGAAAGAAAGAATTAAAAAGGAGAAGTATGGATAAGGCATATCACAATAAAGGTTTTGGCTCAGCTTTCTTATGGGTCATATTCTTATTTTTAGTAGTGCCAATTATTATTATGTTTAGCATTGATGATGGATGGGCGAAGTTTGTAGAAATGAGAGGAATAAACAGCGACTGTTGGGAAAACGCTCAGCACGAAGTTGTTTGCAAAGGGGAGGTAGAATGTAAGTTTTGGAGAAACTTCTGCACTCCCACTAATGGAGGGAACTAATAGCGCCTTTAATAAAAAACCAAAAGATGTCTGAGTTGGTGACACCTGATGGTCCAATAATGACAGAGATACGTAAAGGTCCTCTTAAGTTTGTAAAAGCAGGAGACTCTTCGTGGCGCAGAAAACAAGAGTTGAACAAATACATAGAAGCGAACTGGTTTAAACCAAGACCAAAGCGCTATCCAAAACCTCCAAGTTATAATTATGGCAATGTTAATGAACAAGAAGTGAAAAAGAAAAAGAATGAGATTGATTGATACTCTAAGAACTGAGTATATCACACCAAAGAATTGGTTGGCTGATATAAATAATGATAATAATAATGACGAAGATGATCCAGAACCCGAACGATACTATGAATGGATGCTCTGGAAACTGAGACAGGAAAGAAAAAAAGATGGGACAAATATTTGATTTTGGATTTACTGCGGTAGATGAAGACGAGCTAGAAGCCGTACAAACTACTCAGGTGAAGGTAAAGGAGACTGAACAGTCTGCTAAAGCCCTTCAAAATAAGATAGATGAACTATACAATGCAATTACTCCTCTTCTAAATAATTTAAAGAAGAATCCAGAAAAAGAGTATATTCTTTGGCCAGATCGTCTCAATAAAGTAGAACAATTCGAAGACTACCTCACAAACATATATCAAAAGTAACTGTAACATTTTTGTCACAGCGAGCAGCCTAAATGAAAAAAAATGCATTTAGGCCGCATTTTTTTGTTTACATTCCTAAAAAACTATGGTAGATTGGTATCAAGATAAATTAATAAGGAATGAAAATGAAGGATATTTTTGATTATAACAACGTAAAAGGGATCTTGGCAGGAATGTCAGGTGACCAACTTTCAACTCTAGCTGAAAAGCTAGTTGAGCAGTTCCCTGAAACTGCTTTCGTACTTTCCTCCTCATTAGAGGCAATGATCCAGGACAAGCATGTCCGTTCAATTGAAGATGCAGAGGAGGCTGCTTAATGAAAATCACTGTAGTACATAAAGCTTTCGAAGATACACCAAGAAATGTAGCTTTGGTAAATGTTCCATCTGAAATCACAAGTGTTAATTCTGCTTTAGAATATGCATATCGTTGGACTAATAACGTAATGGGTTCTTGGAGCCGTGACGATATTGAAGATAACGGTGACGAAAATCCTAACGTTACACCACTATTCTTCCACCCTGATGGAATGGGTGTTCGTTCAACTTCAATGGGCGATGAAATGATTGTTGACGGTAAAACTTATGCCGTAGCAATGATGGGTTTTGAGGAGGTAGCGTAATGAACGAACTACTTCACGATATTGAACTTTTAGAAAAAGTTTGTAACCAAATCGCCGACGGAAACTATGTTGGTGCTCAAATGCAATTAATACAAATTGTTGCTGTAAAAGAAGCACAATTAAAACTTATTGAAAAAGAGGAGGCTGCTTAATGAGACTAATTAATTTAGATGGACCTGATGGGAATGCTTTTGCCCTTCTTGGTTATGCTAGTCGATGGGCAAAAGATCTTGAACTCGATAAAGACAAGATCTTAAATGAAATGAAGTCAGATGACTATGTAAACCTAGTTTCTGTCTTTAATAAATATTTTGGAACAGATGGTGCAGACATCGCTGTACTTCAATCTGAACAAGATAACCTACAGGAGATTATTCATGGCTGAACAACTTGTAACAAAATTATCTTTGACAGTTCATCCAGAACTAAAACCTGAACTCTTTGATGATATAAAAGAATCCGCTCCGCACGGTAGTCCCTTTGATAGAGGAAGTGCTGACGCGTATTATGGTCGACCATATGATCCTCATTGGTGGCCTCAAGGTACTGGTATGGGTACTCGAATTGAAGAGGAAGCTATGTCTCCAAGAGAAATAGAACTCTACACGTTTGCTTATAGAAATGAAGATGATAGAAAGGATTGGGGTTAATTATGACTGAAGTAGCAACTACTATGGAAGAGCGTTTGGCTCTTATTAAAAAGATCGCTAAGCGTAAAGGTATGCTTAAAACTGTCAAGGAAAAAACACGTAAGGCAAGGTCTTACGCTTTACAGAATCGAAAAGATGATGTTCCTGATTGGGCAAGAGATGACGGTAATAACGTCAACGCTTGGACAGATGAGCGTAAATATGCTGATCAGTATTATGGTGATGCATATCGCGACACTACAAGGTATGACAACGATTGGGATTAATTTCTAATGGATTGGATACTTGTACTTGTAACACTTCTTAGCGACGGTCAGTATAAAGTTACTACAGAAAAAGCTTTTGACTATTACCCTTCGTGTCAAATCTCCGCGGAGGGTAGACAACTTTTTTTAACGGCTGAAGGCATACACCATAAACAATACGTGTGTATTGCAAAAAACCCTATGGAAAATAATAATGAGCGACAAGATAGTATTTCTAACTGATCTTATAGAACAAAAACTAAGAAAAGAAAAAGAGATAGATTATTATGAAAGTCAGTTGAAAGAGATCACTGACAAGCTTTTCTTTTTGCGGAAGGAAAAAGATCTGACTGAACTTATTATAGATATCTTACAAAAAGAAAAGATTATTGATCTTTCAGAAAATTTAAAGAAGATAGAAGAAAAGTGAGAAGAGGACGTAAAAGAAATTCTCGCGAATACGTTGAGATGAGAATAAAACAACTTATAGAAGAGAGTCATAAGGCAAGTGATAAAATGACTCGCAGGTGGTTGACTAAATGTGCTGATGAATTAAAATGGGTTTTACAGGTAATGGATGATGAGAGAAAAGATTAAAGAAAGAATGGATGTACTTCAAAAGATGATGGAGAGTAATATTCATCTTGACGATGCAGAAAGAGTGTCCAGGCAAATAGCAACTATAAGTAAGTTTTGGTCAGTCCTGTCAGAAGAAGACAGAGATTATATCCAAGGCTGTCAGTATGCTATTGAAGAACAATATGAATGGAAAATAGCTGAAAAGGGATACGATTAATGAAAGTTAAAATAAACGACATTGGCGGTGAAGTAGTAAAAGACAATGAAACTTATCTATTGAAAGATAATAAGTTGTTAAAAAATTTAGTCTTAAGTAGCACAGATCTAAAACCAAACATGAGTACCAGAGGACATAAACACGAAGGTCAAGAAGAAGTTTATTTTTTCGTCAAAGGAAGTGCTATGATGGAAATTGATGATGATAGATTCTTTGTAGATGAAGGTGATGTTGTCCTTATTGAAGATGGCGTGTTTCATAGAGTCCATGCAGAGGAACACGGCTGTTATTTTGTTTGTGTCTTTGACGGAAAGAGAAATCACTAACTAATGAGAAGAGGTAAGAGATTAAGTAAGAGGTGGGAAGATATTGAATCACCTTGTGTTAATGTCTGCAAATTAAAGAATGGTGTATGTATAGCTTGTGGAAGAACACAAGATGAAATAAGAGACTGGCTAATAATGACCGAAGAACAAAGAAGAGAAGTAATGGAAAGAGTAGATAAATGAAAATTATAGCGGGTCCGTGTCAACATGAGTCATACCCTCAATCATTAGAAATAGCAAAACATTGTCATGAGATCTGTTGGGAACTTGGTGGCGGTGGATATGGAATTGACTACTACTTTAAAGCTTCTTTCGATAAAGCAAACAGAACTAGTTTGGATAGTCCTCGAGGACAAGGAATAGATGTAACTCTACCAGCTTTCCAAAACCTAAAGAAAGAAATACCTGAACTAAAGATATGTACAGACGTTCACACTGAAGGACACATTAATAGGTGCAAAGGTGTGGTTGATATGATACAGATACCTGCATTCTTATCCAGACAAACAGACTTAATTTTAGCCGCCGCAAAAACGGATTGTGTGATAAATATTAAGAAAGGCCAGTTCATGGCACCATGGGATATAAAAGGGATCATAAGTAAACTAGATGCAGCCACAGACTATTGCATTACTGAACGAGGTACCAGTTTTGGTTATAACAGGCTTGTTGTCGACTTTGCTGGGATTTCTTATATGTTGCGCAGCCTCGGGAATAAGCTTGTCTTCGATGCTACTCATTCCGTACAGACGCCCGGTGGAGAGGGTAGTCATAGTGGCGGTGATCGTAGCTTGGTTCGTAATATGGTTCGTGCAGCAGCGGCCGTTGGTGTATCCAGTTTCTTTTTAGAAGTACATCCTGATCCTGATAACGCTCCTTCAGATGGTCCTAACATGATAAAGTTAGAAGACTTTGAAGATATTATTAGAGATATTGTTTTTATCAAAAAAATGATAGGATAGTGCATTTTTTCCTTTACATTTGTCTAAAACTGTGGTAGACTATTAGTAGGAGGAATGATAATGAACGGTATAAATCCAGAAATTAGAAATAGAATACGTCTCTCAATAGCAGCATATGCTTATGAGTACGAAGATGATCCAATCATGTCAGACGCTGAGTTTGATGATTTGGCCAAGTCTATTAATGTAGAAGAAAAGACTGGCAATCGCAAGCTTGATAACTTTTTTAAGAAACATTTTCAACCTGACACTGGTATGTGGATTCATCAACATCCTGAAAAACAAAAGTTGAAACATATCTATATGGAGTTTTTTAAAAAATGACAATGCATCTCGTTCGTGGTATGTCTAGCCTAAATACTAAAAAGCGTAGACAAAAGAAGTCTCCTGGTTGGAAACAAAAGATGGCGGAGCACGATAAGTTCCTTCGAAAGATGGGTGCTCATCCTGATCAAATAAAAGAAAAGAGGAAAAAGAATGCTGATGTTCCTATTCGGCACATCCCTGATTATAGCTCTGATCGTCCTAGTCTGCCTACTAGCGATGTTATATGTGGAGGAGGACTAAGGAAAGATTCGAATAAATATACAGGTACCGAGATTATTGGTATAGGCACTATGCACAAGTCTAATATGGTACCAGTGTCACGAAAAAAGGACGCTGAGGATATGGCTAAAATGAGGAGATGATATGTTTTCAATAGAGTTCGAATATGATCATACGTTCACAACACTATTGGATAACGAAGGCAGAAGAGAAGATGTACAATTGATAATTACTGATACTGATGTTTTTATTAGGCAGTTCAATGAAAAAGCAAATAAGTATGAAGTAATCAACTTTTCGCCAATGATGTTTAAAGAACTCATGACATCAATGGATTATCCAGAAGGACTATACGCTACATCAAAGGAGTTGGTGAGACAGTAAAATGAGTAAATCTTACGCTGAAGCGTATTACAGCAATAAGCTGTGTATGTGGATGGATATCTCCACGTACTGCAATGCTGGTTGCCCAGAATGTCATAGGACTGATATAGTCAAAGGTGGTCTAAAAACTATAGACTGGCTTCCTCTCGTTCAATGGAAACTCGAAGAATTTAAAGAAAGATTTAAATCTGACTTTATACGTAACGTGAGAAGATGGGAGTTCTGTGGAACTTGGGGAGATCCGGTTATGAATAAAGATCTCTATAACATAGCAAAATACATTGTCGAATCAAATGCTTCTTCTTTTATTTCTATTGATACGAATGGAAGTATAAGAGGTGTCAACTGGTGGTCAGACTTAGGTAAACTAGCAGCCGCAACAAAACACTACGGTGGTGGAATGATTGAGGTTGACTTTGCAGTTGAAGGCGTAACTCAAGAAATGCACTCTCATTATAGAAGAAAAACAAACTTACATAAAGTGCTTGCAAACATGAAAGCTTTTACCGATGGTGGAGGCGAAGCGACTGCGTTTGTTGTTATCCATAAACACAATCAAGATTACTTACATGAAATAAAAGAAATGTGTGAAATGCACGGTGCAAAGTCATTTAACTTTGTTGAGTCTAACAGGTTTGAATGGCACTCTACTGGAAATACTGGTAGGTTTGAATTTATAGACGAGAATAATAAGAAGCAGGTACTTCTCCAAGCTGATGAATACTCTGTTCCTAAAGAAAATTCACAGTTTCATGCACCAATAGCCGACCATAAAAGAAGAGTTGATCACAATCCAATATATAATAAAACATCTAAAAATAGTTATATGCAAATCCAAAAAGCTGTTAAGGCCGCGGCGGCAGAGTTTGAAGGTGAAGATGATATTGATTCTTTCATAAAGGCCAACGAGGAAGAGTAATGAAAAAAAGTTACATTAAATGCAGATGGCTTGAGATGAATAAGATCTTAGTAAATCCTGATGGTCAAGTTTATCCATGCTGCTATCTGGCAAATAAAGCATATAAGTCAGAACAACTCGGTGTGTTTGGTCCGAACAATCAAGTAGAAGATATGAAAGAGAAAGGTCAGAACTGGTACTGGAAAGAAGGTGATGATCTTATGATTGAATATAAGAAAAACTATGAGGATCTTAACATTAAGAATAAAACTATGGAAGAAATAGTTAATCATGACTGGTACACAAAAACTCTACCAGAATCATGGGATAAAGAAGAAACTAGATTTGAAGCTTGCAGAACTTTCTGCGAACACTATGAAAATGAGTAATGTTTTTTATATCAGCACCTTTCGGTAACTATCTTAATTTCAAAAATGCTATTAGTGTAACGGGAACTTTTACAGTTCACCCTAGACCGGGTAGACTGTTGCAGATAATAAAGACACTAAGATACACTAAAGATGGTTGGAGGAATAAGTTAGGAGTACGCAATCCAGGAATACATAAAGGAATGTGGAACACTAAGTACAATCAAGTCATGAGTATAGCTGCTCTAGAACCTGATGATTGGAACACACTCATAGGCACTATCAGCGCTGAGAGAAATATAGAACTCAATATTAGTTGTCCTAATCTCGATGCTTGTCGCGACACTATGAATTGGAAAGGATTTGAAAAGTTTCCAAAACATATGAGAGGTAAATGGTGCATAGTAAAAGTACCACCAATCGCTAATAACAGTATGATTGATAAACTCATTGACTTAGGATATAAACAAATTCATGCAAGTAACACTGTTCCTACTGACAAGGGTGGACTGTCAGGAAAAATAATTACACCATACACTATGAGAATAATAGATTATATAAAGAATAAATATCCTCATGCAGAAATCATTGCGGGAGGTGGTGTGTATTCCAAACAAGACGCAATAGATTATTTAAACGCTGGAGCAGATCACATTAGTTTAGGTAGTGTATCTTTCACTCCTTGGAAAATAAAATCG